>ENA-UOOK01002185-UOOK01002185.1-fermentation-metagenome-genome-assembly--contig:-NODE-2185-length-24527-cov-4.004454_pt1 | contig 24527 bp, 24 predicted proteins | sample MGYA00245777_ERZ724023 | MGnify/ENA primary metagenome ERZ724023 (study PRJEB28704, sample SAMN03018312) | fermentation metagenome | biome: anthropogenic terrestrial biome; feature: soil; material... | reverse complement strand
GATAAGGGCTTTTTTTGCGCCAAAGAACCTCTTCCGGCAGATATTCCTGCATGGCGGTACGCAGCAGCCCTTTTTCCCTCCCCTCCAGATCCTTCATCCACCAGGGTGTGCTGTATAAATACTCGGCTATGCGGTAATCGCAATAAGGGACCCGCACCTCCAGGCTATTATACATGCTCATCCGGTCTTTCCTGTCAAGAAGGGTCTGCATAAACCAGTTCATGTTCAGCGATACCATTTCCCGCATACGGGATTCTCCCCCGCTTAATCCATTACACTTGTCAACATCGCTTAAGGAAGCCTCATATCTCGAGTTTACAAATGTAAATCCATCAAGCCTTTCGGCATATTGTGAATTCAAAAATGTGCTTCGGTAAGCGGTGGACTGGGCCCACGGAAAACCGTAAGCCGCACGGATTTTTTCATCCCGGTACCAGGGATATCCCCCGAAAATTTCATCGGCGCACTCCCCGGAAAGCGCCACTGTTACGTGATTGCGTATTTCCCTGCAAAACAGCAGCAGCGAGGAGTCCACGTCCGCCATACCGGGCAGATCCCTGGCGTCCACGGCTGCATAAAGCGCCTCTGTCAGCTGAGGCGTATCAATGCTATACTCATAGTGCTCCGAGCCCAAGTACTCCACCATTTTTTTGATATAAACGTCGTCGTTGTCCGGCTGAAATTTGCTCTGGTGGAAATATCGGGCATTGTCCTGGTAGGTAACTGAAAAAGTCTGGAGTTTTTCTCCCCGTTTGGCAAAATACCGGCTGGCAACAGAGGAAATCAGGCTGGAATCCAGCCCGCCGGATAAAAAAGTACCGATGGGAACATCGCTGACCAGCTGCCGCTCAATCGCATCCACCACCAGATTTCTCACCGTTTTCAAAGTGCGGGGAAGGTCATCCTCATGGGGATGGTCGGTAAGGCTCCAGTAGGAGTGGACTGACAGGCCGTTTTTTCCATATGTACCGCAGCATCCCGGGCGAAGCTCCAAAATATCCCGGAACACCCCACAGCCGGGCGTTCGGCCGGGTCCGATAAAAAACAGCTCTCCAATGCCCTGCCTGTCGATCACAGGGCGGATTTGCGGATGCTTAAGAAGTGTTTTGATTTCGGAGGCAAAGACGAATTTTCCGTCCGGCAGGGCATAAAAAAACGGCTTTACCCCCATGCGGTCCCGGGCAATAAACAGCTCCTTTTTTTGATGAGTCCAGACCGCAAAGGCAAAAATGCCGTTCAGTTTGTTTACGCAGCCCTCCCCCCAGTGGGCAAAGGCTTTCAGCAGCACCTCGGTGTCACTGTGCCCGATAAAGCTTTCCCCTTCTCCTTTCAGCTCGTTCCGTATTTCCTCCGTATTGTATAACTCGCCGTTATAAACCAATGTATAATCCGTATTCCGATAGCGGCAGGACATAGGCTGTTTCCCGTTTTCAATGTCCACCACCGCCAGCCGGGAATGAAGCAGCACGACGTCCTCATCCATCAATATTCCCTGGTCGTCCGGCCCCCGGCGGCTCATTGTTTTCAGCATCTCTTCCTGAATAATCCGGTCCATCAGCGGCCGTCCTATTCCAACTTCTCCCGCAATTGAGCACATCATGATCACCTCGCAAAAATAGGCGCTCCCGCTTCGGCAACACCATGACAATCGTCATGGTGTTGCCGCTATAAGAACGCCGTTGTTCTGCAATATACTATGCAGAAAAGCGAAAAGCTGTGCCCAGATGCCCCATAAAGACCGAAAACCGGCGGCTGTAATTTTTTATGCCGACAATTTAATAAAAGTACGGCTTCCCCAATGCTTTAACACCCCGTATACCGGAATATTCCCCAGGATAAAAACTACACCGATTACCGCCAGCATTACGCTGCGGCTGAAGGGAAGCGCCATCAGCGGGATCAGCGGCAGCAGAGGAAGAAGCATTCCTCCAAAGATACCGATAAAAGTCGGCATGCTTTGCTTGACAACCGTCACCTCATTGGTCCAGGAAAAGTTCGGAAGCAGCAGATTGATAATCAGCCCGGTCTGCGCCCAGAAAAAAGCAAAAGCCAAAGGAATAATAAAGCAAAAAAGCGTCTGAAACGCCGACAGCTTTAATACGGCAACGAGGATCGGCACATTAATCAGGACAGCCGGAACGGTAATCGTCAGGTTGACGCCGATTTTGGCCTGATAAATCTGCATGGGAGATATCGGCAGAGTTTTCAGTAGCGAAAGGGACTTGCCCTCCAAAGAAACAGAAACGGGAGTGGTCGCGGTCATTCCCATTAAGGTGGCGATAATAAAGGGCATGACATAGCCGGACAAAGAGGCCGCGCCGGGAATCCCGGTTATCTGCGCAAGCATATCCTGCCCGCCGAAAACCAGCACCACCGACATCAGGGTCAGCATGACAGCGCCCATAATGGTGTTTATTACATAAATCGTCGAGGAAAAATACCGCCGGATTTCCCGTTTATACAGGGCTGACATTACGCCGGAGCCTTTGAGACTGCCCATTTTGTAATGAGAGCGCGCCTGGGTTGTCGTTAAAAAGGTGTGCATTGCTTTAAACTTTTTTCCCGTAAAGAAGGCAAAGACGAAAAATACGATTGCGGAAACGCCAATAAACAGCAGGGCCATCCAGAAATCAGGCCCACAGACCGCCTCGGTATAAACTCTTGTAAGAGGATAGATTTTATAGACGGCGCTGGAAATGGAAAGGGAAAGGTTCGTCATCATTTCTTCTGTCAGCGAGCCCGAGGAGAAGGAAAGCATCATAACGCCGCAGACGGCGATCAGCGACAAAAGAATGGCGACTATATTTTTGGAGCGGAAGGTGGACGCCACCATATTGATCAGCACGCTGAAAGCGGTTCCGACCAAAATAGGAAGCATTGGAACAAAAAGGGTAAGTACCAGCGCCAGTAAATAGAAAACCGGAGAAGGCGATGCAAGAATTCCGTAAACAATAATGGCGGGGATCATGACAAACAGGGTAAAGGCCAGGTTCATCAGGTAGAGAATCAGCAGCTTGGCGGTCACCACATGAAAGCTCTTGAGGGGCATTGGCATAACGAGGTCATAATCTGAAAAATTAAACAAAACCGAGCTGCCTTTATAAACCGAAGTCATCAGGCAAAGAACGCTGGATACAGCCATCATAACAGCCAGAAGCATTTTTTCCATGCCAAGGGCCTGCAGGCCGACGCCCATAAACCAGCAATAGGCGGCAAAGGTAAAAAGCAAAATAAGGAAGGAAAAAACAACAGCGGCGGCAATCCCCCAGAACTTTGTCTTTTCCCTGCCGTCTTTGGTATGCAGCGCCCGGTTCAGGCCGAAAGCACCCATATAATGGATCTTGATCAGCAAAAAAACATTACTCATGGTCAATCAGCTCCAAAAATACCTCTTCGAGGCTTTCTTTTCCCCGGACTTCCTCGGTAGTACCGTCGGCAATCAGCCTGCCGTTTTTGATGATGGCGATTTTATTGCAAAGTTTTTCAGCGGTTTCCAGCACGTGGGTGGAAAAGAAAATGGCGCCGCCGTTATCGCACAGCTCATGCATAATCTGTTTCAGGGTATATGCCGCTTTCGGATCGAGTCCCACAAAGGGTTCGTCCAACAGCATCAGTTTGGGGGAATGAGAAAGCGCCGCAATCACCGCCAGCTTTTGCTTCATGCCGTGAGAATAAGAGGAGATCAGGTCTCCCAGATTTTGTATCAGCTCCAGGCTTTCGGCATAACGGCGGATTTTTTCCTCCCGCTCGGACTTATCCACATGATATACGTCGCAGATAAAGTTCAGATACTGGATTCCGGTCAGATAATCGTACAAATCCGGGTTATCGGGGATAAAAGCCGTCATCTTCTTGCAGGCGACGGGATCTTTTTTTATCGATACTCCATCAATCTCAATCTCACCCTCGTCAAATTCAAGAATTCCCGCGCAGGCTTTCAGCGTGGTGGTTTTTCCAGCCCCGTTATGGCCGATAAACCCATATATATCGCCCGGTGCAACATGCAGCGACAGGTCGTCCACCGCCTTTTTCCCGCCTTTATAAATTTTAGTCAGGTTACTGATTTTCAGCATATCCATATCTCCTTTATATTATCGCAAGATTCCAGAAAATCACAAAGATATTAAGTGCCAACAGAAAAAGGGAAAGGAAAAAATATCCCCTTGCTTTCTGTACGGAAAAAAACGAGATTAAATTAAACAGAAGCACTATACCAGACATCAGGAGCAGTCCCGCCAAAGTAGGAATGATATTTCCGGGTCTGCCGTCCTGCTTTATCTGCATAACCAGTGTCGGCGGCAGATAAAAATAAAATACAGCGTTAATCATAACAGACAGAACGGAAGGAAAAAAGCAGAAAAAACGGGAGAGTTGTTTTACAGGCTTCCCTATTTCTTCTCGTTTTTCCTGATAATATACCCAGAGGGAATAAACAGAGGGAACAGTGAGCCAGCAGATCAGGCAGACAGGCATCCAGTAGGGAAGAGGAAAAAACAACTTTCCCAGAATCAGCAGAAGCGCAATAAAGAAAGACAGGTAGCCCAAAAGCCTGTGGCATGCCCGCCATGCCTTTTCACTGGATACCGTCCAGGGCAAACGGATTCCCACATAGCCGTTGCAGGGCAGCTTGGGAGCGACGTTGCCAAAAACAACCATCGCGCCCGCAACCAGCAGGGTTTGTATCAGTCCGTCCTGGTTCGCCAGCTGACTGATCTGCTGAGGGAAAAACCAGCTTCCAATAAAAACTGCCAGCATAATAATCAAAGATCCCCGCAGTACCCGGCGCATCGTCTTAATTTTGGGATTACCCGAGGATAGATTTGCCAGGACCGGAGCGAAGTAATCAATAAGAATCAGCGATCCGCACAAAATGACCGTCAGCAGAATCTGGCTGACCGAGTTGTCCGGCAAAAACACCCCCAGCCCAAGGCACAGCAGAAATACGGCAAACATACCGGACCTTATCCATTTTTCCTTCAATCCGGGTCACCGCCTTTCTTCGTGCTCTCCCCGTCAAAAAAGGAGAGAAAACCGCTGAGCGCCTCTTGCAGCACCGTCACGTTAATGGAATAAATGACGTACTGCCCTTTTTTTTCTGAAGAAATCAGCTCCGCTTCCCGTAAAATATCCAGATGTCTGGTAATTGCCGGCCTGGATATGGAAAAGCAGTCTGCGATTTCCCCCGCAGTCCTATCTTTTTTGCCCAGCAGCTTTAAAATATCCCGGCGGGTTTGGTCGCTGAGCGCTTTAAACACGCCGCCCATGAAAGCCCTGCCTTTCCAATTCAACATTTAACTAAACGGTTAAACAAAGGATACATCACGGATTGTAATTTGTCAATATCATTTGTAAGAAAATAGTAAGAACATCCGGTGGAAATTTACAGCGTGATTTATGGTATAATAACCGCAGAGCGGTTATTATCTTTTGTCCCTATAGCCCGCCTGCTTTGCGGGGCTGGTGCTGATTTCACGGGATAATCACCGCAAGACGGCTATTAATAGATTTTTTGGGCTGCAAAGCCCCGTTTTGCGGCATTTGGGGGAGAGAACAGGATGTATAAAATTATGATCGTGGAGGACGATTCGGTCATTGCCGAGGCGCTGAAGGTCCATCTTTGCCGGTGGGGCTTTGAGGCGGAGTGCGTGGAGGATTTTCACGACGTTCTGCACGAGTTTGCCAGGATAGAGCCTCATCTGGTGTTTCTGGACATTTCCCTGCCCTTTTACAACGGGTATCACTGGTGCAGCGAAATCCGCAGGCAGTCCAAGGTGCCGATTATCTTTCTTTCCTCCGCCAGCGACAACATGAACATCGTCATGGCGATGAATATGGGCGGCGACGATTTTATTGCCAAGCCCTTTGATTTAAGCGTGGTGGTCGCCAAGGCGCAGGCTTTGCTGCGGCGCGCTTATTCCTTTCAGGGACAGGTCAATATTCTGGAACATAGGGGAGTGATTCTGAATCTGGGAGAAGCTACCCTCAGCTTTGGAGAACATAAGCTGGATCTGACCAAAAACGACTTCAAAATTCTGCAGATCCTTATGGAGAATCCGGGTAAGGCGGTTTCCCGGGAAAATATCATGAAGCGCCTTTGGGAAAGCGACAGCTTTATTGACGACAATACCCTGACGGTCAATATGACCCGCCTGCGCAAAAAGCTGGAGGAAATCGGGCTTTCGGATTTCATCGCTACAAAAAAGGGAATCGGGTACATCCTTTATGACTAAGCTGAAAAAAGACCCGGCGGTACTTATCTTCCTGCGTTTTCTGAAAGACCGGCTGAAAATCATGCTGGCGTTTTTACTGTTTATCGTTATTTTTTATGTTGTCTATTTTCTCTACCAGGTCTGGATCGACCCGTTTTACTACGGGCTGGTATTGGTGCTTGCAGCGGGTCTGGCTTTTGGAAGCTTTGATTTTCGGAGCTATTATAAAAAGCATCGGGCCCATGAACAGCTTTTGGTCCATGCCACTGAGGATTTGGACGGGCTGCCTGAACCCGGCAGTCTCACCGAGGAAGACTGTCAGCGTCTGATTCACGTGCTTTTTGACAATCGCAAGAAGCTGATATCGGAATACGACGGTAAAAAAGCCGAAATGAACGATTATTATACCCTTTGGGCTCACCAGATCAAAACGCCGATTTCGGCCATGCATCTGCTTTTGGAGGCGGAGGACGGCGGCATGGAAACCGTCGAGCTGGAACAGGAATTGTTTAAGATTGAGCAGTACGCCCGGATGGTGCTGCAATATCTGCGGCTGGAGAGCATTTCCTCCGATCTGATTTTAAAGGAATATGCCATACATCGGCTGATTAAACAGACGGTTAAAAAGCATGCAGTGCTGTTTATCCACCGGAAAATCACGGTAAATATAGAGGGTGAGGACTTTTCGGCCGTCACCGACGAGAAATGGCTGAGCTTTGTGTTAGAACAGCTTTTATCCAATGCGCTGAAATACACTCATAAAGGAAGCATCACTGTCAGAACACAGGCCGCGCCGCTGAAAAAGCTGATTGTGGAGGACACCGGCATCGGCATCCGGACCGAGGATATTCCCCGTATTTTCGACAGGGGCTTTACCGGATACAACGGCCGGATGGATCAGAAATCCACCGGCATCGGCCTGTATTTGTGCAGAAAGGTACTCTCTCACCTTTCCTGTACGATTTCAGTGACCTCCCAGGTGGGAAAGGGAAGCAAATTCACCATTACCTTTCCGCAGAAGCCAAACGGTTGACAAAATATCCGCAATCTTACCAAAATGTAAGGTTGCGGCCTGATTTGTAAGCAAAAGTTATGGCTGACTGCCCGCGGTTTTTGCTATACTTCTCTTGTAATTTGTAATTAAACGAAAGAGGGGGACCCTATGCCATTACTGGAAGTAAAAAACGTAAAGAAAATATACACCACCCGGTTCGGAACCAATCAGGTTCAGGCCCTTGCCAATGTATCGTTTACTGTTGAGCAGGGAGAATATGTCGCCATTATGGGAGAATCCGGATCAGGAAAAACCACGCTGCTGAATATCCTGGCGTCGCTGGATAAGCCCACCACCGGCGAGGTGCTGCTGGACGGCCGCAACATCGTGACCATCAAGGACGGCGAGATTTCGGCCTTCCGCCGGGATAACTTAGGCTTTGTATTTCAGGATTTTAACCTTTTGGACAATTTTACCTTGCAGGACAATATTTTTCTGCCGCTGGTTCTGGCAGGAAAACACCATAGCGATATGACTACCCGTTTGCAGCCGATTGCCTATAAGCTGGGAATCACCAAGCTTTTACAGAAATACCCTTACGAGGTTTCCGGCGGAGAAAAGCAGCGGGCGGCGGTAGCGCGGGCACTGATTACCGATCCGAAAATCGTGCTGGCCGACGAACCTACCGGCGCCTTGGATTCCAAGTCGTCCAATCAGCTTCTTAAGATATTTTCCGAAATCAACGCCGGGGGGCAGACGATCCTTATGGTGACCCACAGCATCCAGGCGGCCAGCCACGCGGGCCGGGTGCTGTTTATCAAGGACGGCAAGGTGTACAACCAAATTTACCGGGGTACGGTTTCCAACGAGGAAATGTACCAGATGATTGCCGATACCTTAACGGTGCTCCAATCGGGGGGTGAAGGCGTTGAACAGTAGTCTGTTTTATCCCAAAATGGCGTTTACCAATTTAAAAAAGAACCGCGCCACTTATTTTCCTTATATCGTTACCAGCGTTTTTTCCGTCATTATCCTTTATACTATTTTAACGATCTACTTTAATCCCGGCCTGTACCAAATGAAAGGCGCGACGTCCATGCTGGTGCTGTTCTCGGTGGGCGCGGTGGTCATCGGCATTTTCGACGCGGTGATTCTGCTTTACGCCAACAGCTTTTTAATCAAGCGCCGAAAAAAAGAGCTGGGGCTTTACAGTGTTCTGGGACTGGAAAAACGGCATACCGCCAAAATCCTCTTTTTTGAAATGCTGTATGTCGGCGCTTTCAGTATCCTTGCCGGCCTGGTTATTGGCACTCTCATCGGCAAGCTGCTGTTTCTGCTGCTTTTAAATCTGACCGGCATCCCCGTTACCGTCACGTTCAGCATTTCCGGCACAGCCATAGCAATAACCGCTCTTGTTTTTGCCGGCATTTTTGTTCTGGCTTTCATCACCAATGTTTTCAGAGTACAGATGTCCAACCCGGTTGCCTTGCTTAAGGGCGGCCAGCAGGGAGAAAAAGAGCCGAAGGCTTCCTGGTTTTTGACCATCTTCGGGCTTGCCACTCTGGGTTCCGCCTATTATATGGCGGTCAAGGTAAAAACCCCCTCCGACGCCCTGGGGATTTTTCTGATTGCGGTGCTGCTGGTCATTGCGGGAACCTATGCCCTGTTTACCTCCGGAAGCATTGCCTTGCTGAAAATGCTCAAAAGAAATAAAACCTTCTATTATAAAGCCAAAAACTTTATTTCGGTATCCGGCATGATTTACCGCATGAAGCAAAATGCGGTGGGCCTTTCCAGCATTTGTATCTTAAGCACCATGGTACTGGTCACCATCTCCTGTACGGTTTCGCTTTATTTAGGGCAAAAGGATTCCCTTGTTTCGGAGTTTCCGCTGGACGCGCATACCATCATCTACAATAAAACCGTGGATGAGCAGGAGCTGGACGTGCTGCTGGATAATCTTGCCGACGAATATCATGTCGCGGTTTCCGATATGATTCATTACCGCAGCCGTGCTTTTGCCGCCATCAGAGACGGCAACGCCTTTATGACCCAAGAACAGGCGGATAAGACGCTGGATTACGATTACGACACGGCTGAGCATTCAGCGGCCATGGTCGTCTTAACGCTGGACGACTATAACCGGATGGAAAACGACAGTAAGACACTGGACGACGGACAGATTTTGCTCTACACCTCCAGCGGCTATTTTGATAAGGACACCGTATTTCTGGAGGGAGAAGAGTATCTGGTCAAAAGGGAACTGCAAAACTTAACCATAGCTCCCAAGGTAAAGGCCGAAGCCTATATGACCTATTACATCATTGTCAAGGATGAAGCTGCGCGGGATGAGATTTATAAGTCCTTTTCCGGTGAAGAGGAAGGCAGCGAAGGGGAACAGCCCCGGTTTGAGACCTGGTTTAATCTTTCCGGCGAGGAAGAGGATATCCGCGAATTTCTTAATGTGATGGGTTCAGAAGCTTTTTCAACGGTGGTTGATAATCACAATGAAGACGGAAGTTACAGAATGTATGATCAGGACGTCTATAACGCGCAGGATGACTGGTACATGATTTACGGCGGGTTCCTGTTTCTCGGCATCTTTTTCGGACTGCTGTTCATTTCCGCCACGGTGCTGATTATCTACTATAAGCAGATTTCGGAAGGATACGACGACCGCGACCGGTTTGAAATCATGCAAAAGGTAGGCATGGATAAGAAACTGGTACGGGGAACCATCCACAAGCAGATTCTGACGGTGTTCTTCCTGCCGCTGGTAACAGCGTTTGTGCACATGGGCTTTGCGTTAAGTATTTTGCCCAAGGTTCTCTATCTGTTCCAGCTTTACAACACCTCCCTGATTTTCATCTGTGCCGCCCTGACCGCCCTCGCTTTCAGTTTATTCTATCTGGTAATCTACGTCCTGACAGCCAGAACATATTATAATCTGGTGGAAAGAAAACAGGGCGCATAAAACTCGGGATTAGCATCATTTCAGCAAAAATACAGCATAGAACCCAAAAATGTGAACGATAATCTGAATATTTTCTTAGGAGGCTTCTTTTTCGAGTTTTTGTTAAATTTTATATTAATAGATGAAAATAAACTCATTTTATAAATAATATATGAATTAATTTTCATATAAAATCAACAAGGCCCTGTTTGCTTTTGATTCGCATTCTTCTGTTTTATGAACATCCATTCAATAAAGCGAAATTCAAAAAGCGGCAGGACGAAAGGTGCTGGGCGCGGCTGTTTTGCCGTGCCCAGCACCTCTTTTTTATTCCATTCAGCCATGTTCCCTTTATCAGGGCGCTTCCCCGGAAACCCGCTTTACCTGTCTTACATCCTTTCCGAAAAAGCGGAGCATCTCATAGGAACCGATAATGCGGGATACAATCCGGTCGCCGTACCGTTCCAGCAACTTGGCGGTATCCAGATTGGTATTGATAATAATCGGCCTGCCGGCGTTCAGACGGCTGTTGATGACGTTATATAAAACCGACGTGGTAAACGCCATGGTAAATTCCGCGCCCAGATCGTCCAGAATCAGCAGGTCGCAGCCGGTCAGCAGCTCGTAATAATCGGTCGATTTGACCGAGAAATCCCGGTTAAAACGATCCTTTTCCACAGCATTGAAAAGATTCTGGGCAGAACCATAAATCACGCCGAAACCCCTGGCAATCACCTCTTTGGCTATGGCCAAAGACAGGTGGGTTTTGCCCAGCCCCGTACCGCCGAACATCAGGACGGAGCGGGAGGACGGCGTAAAGAAGCGGACGTATTCCCGGCAGTAATTTAAAATTCCCGCCATTTTTGCCCGCGGCGAGATAGAAAAGGCCGGGTCGGTTATATCCGAGTAATAGTCCAGCCGGAAATTACCAAAAGAGCACGTTTCCGAAGGAGCGATGCTGCTTAAAGAACGGCACGCCTCCTCCTGAAGCAGTTTTTTCATGCAGCCGCACATCCCGGTGCCGACATAGCCTGTATCCCGGCAGAGAACGCACTGATACTGGGGTTCCAGATAGTCTTCGGGCAATGAAATCTCCTTAAGAATCACTCCCCGCTCTTTTTGCAGAGCAAGGTTTTTTATCTTCAGCTCCTCAATCAGCTTTGCGGCGCGCCCCTTCCCTGCCAAAACGGCCTTCGCCGCCGCAACCCCGGTCTGCGCCAGCTCTCTTTCAATGGCGGCCAGGCGGGGAATATTTTCATAAAGCTCCCGTTTCCGCTCCTCTGCGGTATTTTCAGCCTTTTTTCTTCGCCGGGCCAGCTCGTCATAGACAAGATCATATATTTTTGCATCGTATCCCATAGGCCGCTCCTTTTACCAAACTCAAATCTTCGGCGTATTATAGGTGGAAAAATACTCCAGCTCCTCGAGATCAAAGGTCGGCTTTTCGGCTTCCTTTTTCCGTCTGCTTCGCTTTTCCGATTCTTCAGCCGCCTGCTGCGTCGTAGCAATCCCCTTGCTGTGCCACGACTGGAGAATTTTATGGATATAGGCCATGGACAGCCTGCCAGTATTGGCAACCGTTCTCTCAAAGGCCAGCTTTACCATGGAAATATCAAATCCGAGCTCCGCAAACCAGCAGTCTATGTATTCCCTTTCCTTGTCGGTCAGGTTCCGGTCGTAAATGCCGAAAGCGGATTTGACTAGGCCGTAACGCTCGGTTTTTTCCTTCTGCTCCCTCATATAACGGTCCGCCTTATCATGGGTATCGATTCCCTGATCCAGCCAGGAAAACGCCGCCTTTTCAATGGCGCGCATCGTGGTTTTCTTTTGGGACGCGCAGTATTCAATCAGCATCAGCAGAACGTCTGCGGGCATTCCGGCCCAGCTGTAAAGGGAAGCCAGCACTGAAATATCGGTGGAGGAAAAAAAACGGCCAAGAATGCTTTCTGCCTGCTGGAACAAAAACTGCAGCTCCGGATTTTTCTGCGTCAGCTCCGCAACCTCCGTGTTCGACAGCCGCGGCGCGGAGGAGGTCATCAGCTTTACATTCCCGGCAGCCGTATCCTTCACCTGCATGATTTCCCGACGCCGCGCCGTTTCCTGCGCTACTGCCGCGTCACCCGGTTTTAAGACATTTTCCTGCCTCTTAAAAATACCGGCCGAGACCCAATAGGAAACCGCATCTTCCGCTTCAAAGGGCTCAATCTTCAGCACAGAGCAGAGCGTTTCGGTTTCCACCGATTCGCCTGCGTGACGCAGAAGATATAAAAGCACCCGCAAAGCCCCGGCATTGGCCAAACGCAGATGCTCGTCCACCACGCTGACCGGAACGGCAAAAATTCCGTTCCAGCCGCCCAGATCTATGGATATGTTCAAAGCTTTTCCCTCTGATTCCTGCAATATAGTATGGATAAAACCAAAACGGTTTGGTATTATTGTATCAAAACAGCTGAGAGAATGCAAATGATAATAGCAGGTAACAATCAAGAAAATGACATTTTGCAATGTAAGTCTTGACAAAGCTTTCAAAAGTAAATATAATGATAGGGCATTCGTTTGATGCCTATTATATGCGGGTTTAGCTCATCTGGTAGAGCGCCACCTTGCCAAGGTGGAGGTAGCGAGTTCGAGCCTCGTAACCCGCTCCAGTTTTCGCCATGTGCTTTGTTGCGCATGGCTTTTGTTATAGTTTTTCCCGGACTTTCTGCGCTTCAGAAAACCGGTTATAATAATCCGGAGCCATAAAATCGCACCGAAAAGCCGCCTGAAGATACTTTGAAACCTTCCTCCGTTTTCTCCGCATTACGGCTGCCGTGTCCACAAATTCCGGAAAAGAATCCATTTGTTTTATGCCATCCCGAAAGGCGGACAAAGCCGCCGCTTGTGTTACACTGTAATTTCTCAAAAGGCTTTGGAAAATGCGCCGCCTGTCTTTGGGGGTCTGTATGGAATATCAAAATGAGACCTATCAAAAGTGGAGAAAAATGCTGATGCATTCCTGCCTGCTGCTGGCGTGCATCGTCTGCGCAGGCGAGCTTATCATGCTGTTCGTGCTGTCTGCATTTAATCTGGTTTTCTGTTCTGCCTCCCGCTATCTGATAAAGTATCTGCTTATTCCGACCTCTTTCAATACCGCTGTCCTCCTGACCGGTTATCTTCTGCTTTATTTCGGAAAGCTCACGGAAGCCGCTAAAAACTATGTTCCTATCGTTACCCTGTGCCTTTTATGTTTCTGTCTGGCTTCCGTTCATAATATTTTTCCTTCTACCCTCTGCTGCTTCTGCATCCCGATTTTCATTACCGTTATTTATGCCCGAAACCGTATGACGCGTAATATTACCGTTCTTTGCATTGTCTTGCAGATCGCAGCGGGTTTTATCTCCATGACGGACGACCGGAAAGATGACCGTTTTCTTGCCTTTGACGTCCTTGTCGCCTGCCTTATTTCGTTTGGCTGTTTTCTTATTGCCCACGTTTTGATTCAGTATGAGGCAGAAAAAAAGCAAGTGATCCAAAACAGTTTTCTCCAGCAGACGCATTTACGGGAGCAGCTTTTGCGCGACTCTCTTACCGGGCTTTATAACCACAGCGCTTTTTACACCCTGCTTTCCAGCCTGCTGGAACAGCAGAAGAACGCCCCCGCAAGGCTGTATCTCGCCGTTCTGGATATCGATGACTTCAAAAAGGTCAACGACACCTGGGGGCACGAACAGGGAAACAAGGTCCTGCAGTCGCTTGCCGAACTTTTAAAGGGCACCCGTCCCGCCAATTCCTTTGCAGCCCGCTATGGCGGCGAGGAATTCACCTGTACGCTGCAGGGGGTTTCACCGGAAGAAGCCTTTTCAGTCATGGACAACATCCGCGCCCGGTTTGCGGACCTCAAATTTCCGGAAACCGGCAGCAGCCGCATTACCCTCAGCTGCGGCCTGACGGAATACCGGCAGGGCATGTCTGCCAACGACTTTTTTAAAAAAGCCGACAAGGCTATGTATGCCGCCAAGCAGGCGGGAAAAAACAGTATTGTTTTCCCGGAATTTTTTCCTGGCAAAACAGCGGACTTCTGACTGTTTTGTCTTTTAAGCTGCGTCTTTGTGATAATATTTCCGCCAATTATTTATTTTTCATCTTGAAGGTATACCGCCAAAAGAGGTATAATATACTATAAAGGAGAAATGATCATGGATTTCACTTTCAAACCGAACGGAGTATGTTCCCGGGAAATAAGCCTGCGCTTAAACGGATATACGATTGAGGATTGTTCCTTTACCGGCGGATGCAGCGGCAACACGCAGGGAATTGCAGCCCTTATCAAGGGGACGGATGCCAGAGAAATGATCCCCCGGCTGAAAGGAATTCGCTGTGGATTTAAAAAGACCTCCTGCCCTGACCAGCTTGCCCTGGCTTTGGAGGAAGCTTTAAAACAGCAGAAGAAGAACGCCTGACGGCCTGTATCTCTGCTGAAAAGTCAAAAAAGGAGTGATAGGATTTGTCTGATAAACAGGACGCTTTTGACGAAGACATAAAAATTGCCGGCGACCATTTTGTCCTGCCCCCTCCCGACAGGGATGAAGAGGAACCTATTGCTCTTGAACTCAAAAAAAATAAAGATAACGGCAACATCGAAAAAGCCAAAAAACTGGCTCAGTCCCTTGCGGGTCTGGTATCGGATTCTTGCGCGTTTTCCAGATTCGCGGGCAGCCTGCCCCAGGACCCTGCTGAAATAGAACAGGCAAAGATTCTGTTTGCTTTCACCGTGGACTCCCTGTGGGGGGCACTGATGCCGAATGAAATTACTGCTCAGTCGGCCGCCTCGGAGTTTTTGTCAAAGCTTTCGGAGCTGGACCCTGATTTTTACGCGGTAATCTGTCAGGCCGAGGGGTTTTCCCTGTATCTGCTGGAAGGCAAAACCAAAGGGGATCCGCAAAAGATCGGCCTTACTTTTGCCAAGCTTTGCCGCAAAGAAAACGATTCCGGGCTTGCCCTTTTGGGCAAGGAGCTTTACATTCGGTTTAAGGATTATATTTCGGAACAAATTAAAGACAGTTCCTTTTTATCCTGATAAAAAACGGCACCAGGCTTATTAGCCTGGTGCTGTTTTGATCGGGTAGCTTATTGCTTCTTAGGGCTATATCGGCACAACCGTAGGCAAAGTCACGCCGGATATTTAACAGCCGCAGCCACCGCCGCAGTTGCCGCAGCCACCGCCGCAGCCGCCGCAGTTTCCGCCAAAGCCGCCGCAGCAGCATACCAGGATAAGAATAATAAGTATCCAGATGCAGCAGCTTCCGCCGCCAAACCAGTTATTACCACAACACATAAAATAATTTCCTCCTTTGATATGGTTTCATCATATATTATGTAATACTGCTTCAAAGGGTGACACTGCAAAGAACAGGTTCTTTTAAAAATTAGAAAGAATAAATGGCATGCTCCTAAGAATACTATTGATGTAAAGCTACTTTTATCTGCAAAGGAGAAGCGCTATGAAGCCGTTTGACTTCCCGCAGGACGACGCCGTTTTTTTGGACGATATGATCGTCAACGACGACTATGACCGGGAACATCGCCAAAAAAAAGAACTGACCGACAAGCTGCAAAAGGAAACAAAGAATATGAAAAATAAAGAAAATTTAAGATATAATGAGGATTTTCAAGATAATCTCTGATAACTCAAAATTAAAAGATGGGAATATTTACTTTTTGACTTTTATTGACTTTGACTTTATCTGACTATGTGGATATAATAAGTTCAAAGGTCAAAGAAAGGCAAAGTCAAATATGTAGAAAGGGAGATTTCATGAGAATCAGTGATATGATTACCCAGGCGATTCTGGAAATGCTGGAGGACCAGCGGGGCTGTGCGGAAATTCAGCGGAATGAATTGGCGGGAAAGCTGGGCTGCGTGCCCAGCCAGATCAACTACGTCATTACCTCCCGATTCACCCCAGAACAGGGCTTTCTGGTGGAAAGCAGGCGAGGCGGCGGCGGATATATCCGAATCACCCGCTATGCGTCGTCTTCTCAGAATATTATTATGCACCTGATAAATTCCATTGGCGGCAGCATTGATTACGGTTCCATCAAAGCCATTCTGCACAACTTAAATTACGACGGGGTCGTAGACGACTATTCTCAGACGCTGGTGCTTGCGGCCGTTTCCGACCACGCCCTTAAAAACGTCGAGCCGGAAAAACGGGATCCGGTCCGGGCGTCCATCCTCAAGCAAATGTTATTATGTATCCATTAAGGAGTGATTTGTATGTTATGTGAAAGATGCGGGAAAAACCCTGCTACAACTCATTATCAGCAAAATATCAACGGTGAAGTCACCGAATACCATCTTTGCAGCGAATGCGCAAAGCAAGTGATGGACCCCGCCCTCTTAAATCCTTTCTCCCAGCCTTTTGAGAACCTCTTCGCCTCTATTTTCGGGGAGGGCCTGCAAAGCTATACCCGCTCTCTTCCCGAATCCCTCCGCTGCAAGGGCTGCGGAGCCAGCTTCGACGATATTGCCTCCACCGGCAAGGTTGGCTGCGGCCTTTGCTACGACACCTTTTTCAAGCAGTTTGAGCCAACCTTGCAGCGTATCCATTCCAATACCCGCCATGTGGGAAAAATCCCCCGCTCGGCCGGTGCGAAATTCAGCGTACAGAATAAAATCAACAGACTGAAGGAAGAACTGAAAGCAGCCGTCGACGACCAGAACTTCGAAAAAGCGGCGGAACTTCGTGATAAAATTCATGATCTGGAAAAGAAGGTGAAAGGCAATGAGTAAATGGTATCTGGCAACCTCAACCGACAGCGACGTCATCATGAGCACCCGGATCCGGCTTGCCCGAAATTTAAAAGACATGCCGTTTCCCTGCCGTATGAGTCATGAACAGAAGCAGCAGGTCATTTCTGATGTCCGTGGCGCCCTTGAAAATATCAATCTGGGCGACGAATACGCTCTCACCTATCTGGACATGGAAAACATGCCGAAATCCCAGGCGCTTGCCATGGTGGAGCGGCACCTGATCAGCCCGGAATTTGCGGAAAACCGCAAGGGCGAAGGCCTCCTGCTCTCCAAAAACGAAAGCGTCTCCATTATGATCAACGAGGAGGACCACATCCGCATACAGGTCATCAAGGAGGGCAATAATGCTGATGAAGCACTAAAGCTGGCAAACCAGATTGACGACCTTCTGGATGAACACCTTGCCTATGCCTTTGACGAGCGGCTGGGCTATTTGACCCAGTGCCCCACCAATCTGGGAACGGGGCTGCGCGCTTCCGTTATGCTCCATCTCCCCCTTCTGGAAAGCACCGGCTATATCGGCCGGATCGCCAACACCATCTCCAAGCTGGGGCTGACCATCCGGGGCACCTATGGAGAAGGTACCCAGGTCAAGGGCGCATTCTACCAGCTTTCCAACCAGGTGACCTTAGGCATTTCCGAACAGGCGGCGATTGAAAACCTCATCGGCATTTCCAATCAGATCGTCACTCAGGAACGAAGCGCCAGAAAAGCCGCCCAAACACAGGATATTCTGCTGGAGGATAAGGTGTGCAGAGCCCTTGGAATCCTGCAAAACGCCCGGATCGTTTCCTCCAAGGAATTTATGGAGCTGATCTCCTATGTGCGCCTGGGTGTCGCCATGGGCATCCTCCAGAGCGTATCTCTCGAAAACGTAAATTCCCTGCTGGCGGATGCTGGCCCGGCCTCTATCTTAGCCCAGCACGGCGAGGCGGCAAGCCCCGGCCGGCGCGACAAAATCAGAGCCGATATGATACGGCAGCGGCTTACGGTCCACAGCTGAGCGGCGCCCTGTACCGGCCATAGGAAAGGATGAACCACACTATGTATATGTTTAACGGATTTACCGAGAAAGCAAACCGCGCCCTGAATCTGGGCATCCAGTCCGCCCAGGAGCTGGGCCACACCTATATTGGCAGCGAGCACCTTTTGCTGGGCCTTTTACAGGAAAAAAGCTCTCTTGCTTACGCGGTGCTGACCCAGAAAGGGGTCTCGTTTGAAGATATTCAGGAAAAGCTGATTGAAAATGTCGGCAAGGGCATGGAATCCCAGCTTTCCCCTTCTGATTTTACCCCCCGCTGCAAGCGGATTCTGGAAACTGCCATTCTGGAGGCCCGGAATTTGGGCCACAATTATGTAGGCACCGAACATATCCTGCTTGCCATCATCAAGGAGGAAGACAGCTATGCCGTCAGCTTTCTAAACGAGCTGGGCGTCAATGTCAAGGATCTGTACGGCGACATCATCCGTTCCATCGGCTACGATATCCCGCCGGTTTCCGCTCCCGGAACAAAATCCCCCTTCTCCGCTCCCTACTCTACCTCCCAGAGCGTGAAAAACCGCAAATCCACGACACCTACCCTGGACCAGTTCGGCAAGGACCTCACCGATATTGCAAGGGATAATCTGCTCGACCCGGTCATCGGCCGTAACGAAGAAATCCAGCGCGTTATTCAGATTCTTTCCCGGCGTACCAAAAACAACCCCTGCCTGATCGGCGAACCGGGCGTCGGCAAAACAGCCATCGCCGAAGGCCTGGCCCAGAAGATCATCAAGGGCGAGGTGCCGGAAACCCTGAAAAATAAAAGAGTGGTCAACCTTGACATCACCAGCATGGTAGCCGGCACAAAGTACCGGGGCGACTTCGAGGAGCGTATCAAAACCGTTCTGCAGGAGGTCGTCAAAGCAAAGGACGTCGTCCTGTTCATCGATGAAATCCATACCATCGTGGGGGCGGGCGCTGCCGAGGGCGCTGTGGATGCCGCCAATATCCTGAAGCCTACCCTGGCAAGAGGAGAAATCCAGATCATCGGCGCCACCACCTTAAACGAATACCGCAGGCATATTGAAAAGGATGCCGCCCTGGAACGCCGGTTCCAGCCTGTCATGATCAACGAGCCGTCCAAGGAAGACGCCGTTTTGATTCTGAAGGGGCTCCGGGATAAGTACGAGGCCCACCACAAGGTGAAAATCACTGACGAGGCCATCGGCGCCGCCGTCAACCTTTCCTCCCGTTATATTTCCGACCGGTTTCTGCCGGATAAGGCCATCGACCTGATCGACGAAGCGGCCTCCCGGGTGCGCCTGAAAGCTTATACCGCGCCTCCGGACTTAAAAGAGCTGGAAGACCAGATCAAGCGCTTAAGCGAAGAAAAATCCGCCGCCATCAACGAGCAGGATTTCGAGCGCGCCGCCAAGATCCGGGATAAGGAAAAAAACATGACCGACCAGCTTTCCCAGCAGAAGCAGGAATGGTCCCAGAAGAACGTGCGTCAGACCAAAGAGGTCACCGCGCTCGACATTGCCGATATCGTCGCTTCCTCCACAGGCATTCCCGTCAACCAGCTGACCCAGCAGGAAAGCGAGCGGCTCTTAAGCCTGGAAAAAATCCTGCATGAGCGGGTCATCGGTCAGGATGACGCCGTAGAAGCCGTCGCCAAGGCGATCCGGCGGTCCCGTGTGGGCTTAAAAGACCCTAAGCGTCCCGTCGGCTCCTTTATCTTCTTAGGGCCTACCGGCGTCGGCAAGACTGAGCTGACAAAGGCGCTGGCCCAGGCGATGTTCGGCGACGAAAACGCCATGATCCGGCTTGACATGTCCGAGTATATGGAAAAACACAGCGTCAGCAAGCTGGTCGGTTCGCCTCCGGGATACGTGGGCTACGATGAGGCGGGGCAGCTCACCGAGAAGATCCGCAGAAAGCCTTATTCGGTTGTGCTGTTCGACGAAATCGAAAAAGCCCATCCCGACGTGTTCAATATTCTGCTGCAGATTCTGGAGGACGGTATCCTCACCGATTCCCAGGGCAGACGGGTGGACTTCAAAAACACCGTCATCATTATGACCAGCAACGTAGGCGCGCGCCTGATTACCGACAAACAGAAAAACCTCGGCTTTGGCACCTCCTCCGGGAATGAGGCCGAAAACGAGAAGATCAAGGAAAGCGTACTGGGCGAGCTGAAGCAAACCTTTAAGCCCGAGTTTTTAAACCGTGTAGACGATATCATCGTCTTTAAAAAGCTGACCAAAGAGGACATCAAGGCCATCGCGGTCAAAATGCTCGAGCAGTTAAAGTCCCGGCTTTCCTCCATGGAAATTACCATCGCCTTTACCGACGATGCTATCAGCGCCATTTCCGACGCGGGCTTCGACCCCATATATGGCGCAAGGCCTTTGCGGCGCGCCATCCAGTCCAAACTGGAGGATCCGCTCTCCCAGATCATTCTGGAAGGTAAAATCAAATCCGGGAATCATGTGATCTGCGACTGCAAAAATGGAGAGTATACCTTTCAGCCGGCAGAAAACAAGGCTTTAAAGCAATAAAAAAGGAACAGGCAGGGATTCAAAATCCTTGCCTGTTCTTTTTTTATCCGTTATAATAGGTGCAAAGCCCCGCGCCATTTCCCGGCGCTGTTTTCCTGAAAAAAATAACAGAATAAAGGATGATGAAAGTTGGCGGAAATCAAAATCGGTGCTGTAAACGAAAAGCAGGCTGTCGTCACGGAGGATAAGCTGGCTTTAAATGTCGGCAGCGGCAATGTAAAGGTGTTTGCCACTCCCATGATGATTGCGCTGATGGAAGGGGCGGCGGCGGAATGCCTTGCCCCGTTTCTCGACGAAGGATTCACCTCCGTGGGCGCGCAGATGAACGTATCTCACAGCGCCGCCACGCCCGCAGGGATGAAGGTAAAGGCTGCTGCCGAGATTACCGCGGCAGACGGCAAGCGGGTTGATTTTAAGGTATCCGCTTACGACGAAGCGGGTCTGATCGGCGAGGGAACCCACACCCGTTTTATTGTGTTTAAGGAGAAGTTTGAGCAGAAAGCAACAACTAAAAAGGCACAGGGAAAACAATGAACAGTTTTGATAATATAATGAACGACCTGCGTCATTTAGGTATTGAAGAGGGAGATATGCTGCTGGTGCATTCCTCCTATAAAGCGCTGGGGCAGGTTGAAGGCGGCATCGAAACCTTTCTCAAAGCGCTCCTCCATACTCTTGGCAAAGAAGGAACGCTGTTTTTGCCCGCCTTAAGCTATGCCACTGTACACAAAAATCAGCCGGTATTCGACGTAAGGAATACTCCCTGCTGCATTGGCGCAATCCCGGAGTTTTTTCGGAACATGCCGGGAGTAAAGCGCAGCGTCAACCCCACCCATTCGGTATGCGGCACCGGAAAGCACGCGGAAGAAATCCTGTCGCAGCATATTCTTGACGCCACTCCCTGCGGCGGGCATTCGGCTTTCCGGGCCATCCCGAAATACAAGGGAAAACTGCTGTTTGCCGGCTGCGGCCTGCGGCCCAATACCTCCATGCACGCAATTGAGGAACTGGTCCGGCCCTGGTACCTGTTTCAGGATACTCCTGTCGAGTATGACTGCATAGACGAAAACGGCAGACATCATGCCGTAACCTGTGCCCGCCACGACTTTGAAGGCGGCACGCTGCTCCAACGGTACGACCGTGTGCTGGATATCCTGAGCCCACGGGATTATAAAACAGGAAAAATACTCGATGCAGACTGTTACCTGCTTGACGCGGAAGCACTGTGGGAAAAGGCAGAGCGCCAATACCGCATGCAGCCTGATTATTTTGTAGAAAGACCATAAAAAAACTACCCTGCGCCAAAGATATGGCGCAGGGTAGTTTTTTGTCTATACAGTACAGGAATTTATTTTTGCTGCTGGTGACTGCTGCAATGGGGGCACTCGCCGCCGGAGCAACCGCTGCAGCCACCGTTCTTATGCGTCCTGACCACATGGCGTATGGCGAAGAAAAACAACAACGCCAGCACCAAGCAAATCACAATCGTCGAGAAATTATTTGCCAGCCATGTAAGCATAAATATCACCTTCTATTATTCAATCAGGCAACCGCCTTTGCAGTCTTACGGCTTACCCGTCCGGCAGGATTCGGCCTCACGATCAGGTAGATGACACCGGCAAGCACAAGGAAAGCGACGACTGTAGCGGCACCAAAGGAGACATCCCCTGTAATCAGACCGCCGATCTGGTTGACCATCAAGGCTACCGCATAAGCCAGAACCGTCTGATACCCAATAGCAAACCAGGTCCATTTTGCGTTTGCCATTTCTCTTTTAATCGCGCCGATCGCCGCAAAGCAGGGCGCGCATAAAAGGTTGAATAGGAGGAAAGAAAATGCGGCAACACCGTACGGGAACAAGGTTGCGACCTGCGCAAGCAGTCCGGGGTCGTCCTCGCCCACCTCGCCAAGGCCAAACAGCACGCCGAAGGTACCCACCACATTTTCCTTAGCCACCAGTCCGGAAATGGTGGCCACGGCCGCCCTCCAGTTGCCAAAGCCCAGGGGACTGAATACGGGAGCGACAAAGTTACCGATCACCGCAAGCAAACTGTCGTTTTCCTCAACCATTCCAAATCCGCCATCGGCAAAGCCAAAGCTGGAAAGGAACCAGATCAGGCCGCAGGCTACAAAGATAACGGTTCCGGCCTTAACGATAAACGCCTGGCCCCGTTCCCACATGTGGATCAGCACGCCCTTAGCCGCAGGCACATGATACTGGGGAAGCTCCATAACAAACGGGGCGGGGTCTCCGGCAAACATCCTTGTTTTTTTCAGGATGATACCGGATACGATGACAACGGCAATGCCGATAAAATACATAGCGGGAGCCATCCAGGTGATGCCGGGGAACATGGCGCCGCCGATCAAAGCAATAACCGGAAGCTTCGCGCCGCAGGGGATAAACGTTGTCGTCATAATAGTCATACGGCGGTCTTTTTCGTTCTCAATGGTCTTGCTGGCCATAACGCCGGGCACGCCGCAGCCGGAAGCAATCAGCATCGGGATAAAGCTTTTACCGGAAAGTCCGAACTTGCGGAAGATACGGTCCATAATAAACGCCACGCGGGCCATATAACCGCAATCCTCCAAAATGGAAAGAAAGAAGAACAGGATCAGCATCTGGGGAACAAAGCCCAAAACCGCGCCGACACCGCCGATACAGCCGTCAACGATCAGCCCGATAAGCCACTCAGCCGCATTGACGCTTTCCAGCCAGCCGGAAACGGCGGGCTGAATGGTTTCTGCAAACAGCGTGTCGTTAGTCCAGTCGGTCACGATCGTTCCCAGCCAGGACACGGACACAAAATAAACGACAAACATGACTGCCGCAAAAATGGGAAGCGCTAGGAAACGGTTGGTCACAATCCGGTCGATTTTGTCCGAGGTGGTAAGGCCGCTCTGCTTTTTATGTATGCAATCCTTCATCAGCTTTCCGATATACTCATAGCGCTCGTTGGTGATAATGCTTTCCGAATCGTCGGCCAGCTCTTTTTCCACCGCGGCGATATACTGCTCGATCTGTTTGGCGGTGCCTGCGTCCAGCTTAAATTCCTCCAGCACCTTTTCGTCCCGTTCAAACAGCTTGATCGCATACCAGCGGGCCTTGACTTCTCCCACCCGGGTCTGCACCAGTGTCTGAATGGATTCCAGCGCAGACTCTACGGCATCGCCAAACCTGTGCTTGGAAATCGCAGCCTGCTTGGCACCTGCAAGGGCGATGGCCTTTGTGGCCGCCTGCATGGAACCGGTGCCCTTGAGCGCCGAAGTCTCCACAATCTCACAGCCCAGCTCCGCGCTCAGCTTGGAGACGTTGATCTTATCTCCGTTTTTCTTTACCAGGTCCATCATGTTCAAGGCAATGACAACCGGGATTCCCAGCTCCAGCACCTGCGTGGTAAGGTAAAGGTTTCTTTCCAGGTTGGTGGCGTCCACCAGATTGATCACCGCATCGGGCCGCTCGTTCATCAGATAATTCCGAGTGACCACTTCCTCCAGCGTGTAGGGGGAAAGAGAATAAATGCCGGGCAAATCGGTGATGATGACATCCTTATGCCCTTTTAATTTTCCTTCCTTTTTCTCTACCGTAACGCCGGGCCAGTTGCCAACATACTGGTTGGAACCAGTCAGGTCGTTGAACATGGTCGTTTTGCCGCAGTTGGGGTTTCCGGCCAGAGCAATTTTTATACTCATTTTCATCCCGTCCTTTTCTCAAGCATTTGGTTAGCTTTAGCTAACCTCGAAGCACAGCACACACGGCTGTTATAAAACCTCAATGTTTTCCGCTTCCGATTTACGGATAGAAAGTTCATAGCCCCGGACATTCACTTCAATGGGATCTCCCAGCGGAGCCACCTTGCGCACCGTAATGGCGGTCCCCTTAGTGATGCCCATATCCATAATGCGCCGCCTGATTGCCCCTTCTCCATGGAGTTTTATCACCTGGGCCGTTTCGCCCACCTTGACGTCTCTCAGCGTTTTCATGCAACCTCTCCTTTATACGATAATCCTGTTGGCCATGCTCTTATCAAG
>ENA-UOOK01002184-UOOK01002184.1-fermentation-metagenome-genome-assembly--contig:-NODE-2184-length-24528-cov-6.060311_pt1 | contig 24528 bp, 17 predicted proteins | sample MGYA00245777_ERZ724023 | MGnify/ENA primary metagenome ERZ724023 (study PRJEB28704, sample SAMN03018312) | fermentation metagenome | biome: anthropogenic terrestrial biome; feature: soil; material... | reverse complement strand
GATTAATAGCATCTGTCCAGGAAGAGCCGCTGCCTGTTCCAGCAGGGCTTACATAAAGTGGATGGTCTCTTTTTACGCTAAAATGCCGCCATTCGCTCCAATGGAAATCACCGGCAGGGGTTCTTCCTGCCACACGCCACTGAATGTTGTCAATGGGATTTATGGCATCAATGACAAAAGAGCGCAGTTCAGAGGTCTTCATTACCCGGGGGCCTTCTCCGTTTTTTATATACTCAAGGATGAATTCTGAATAGGATTCTGAGGATTCCTCAGGGATTTGCCATGTTAATTCGACCTCGCTTATATCCTTGTCAAATAAGGCATTGTTGAGCGGAGTAATCAGAACAGGTGTATGAATAAAATCTTCATAAAGGCCCATGTTAATTTTACCATCGCTCATACGTGTATGGCCAGAAAAATCAACTGTTAACCATTCGGGAATTTGTTCTGTATTCCCGGTACCTATGACCGGTGAATTACTCCTTAATCGAAAATCTCCATTTTCCGGATCATTTAATCCCGGATCGGCACTTAAATTTCCAATGCCGGGGTAGCCTCCCTGCACCAAAGAATGGTCTATTTTGACACCGTCTGCCTGGGGCCCAGTAGTTCCAGAAGTATTATTCAAAAATATTGAATTTAGCACACGTGCTCCCTGGGTGTAATTTGCGTTCGCAATGGCTCCACCTCTGGCAACTGAACTATTGGCATAAAAAACACTGTTCAATAATGTCATTTGAGCGTCCCATGAAAATAGGGCGCCTCCATTAAAGCCTGACCTGTTGTTGGTAAAAAGAGCATTTCCGAAAGCGGCCTTGGAATGATCAGTTCCATACACAGCACCTCCCGAACTTGCTGAGTAATTATCCCTGAACCAGACATTACGGATCACAGGAGATGCGTATTTTAGATACACAGCACCTCCTGTATCATAGATCCCCTGTCCATTGGCATAACCTTTTTCAACAATAAAGCCATCGAAAACTGTTGAATTGCTTATGGGAGAAATTACTGTTCCAATTGCAGAAAGCACATGATAGCTATTGTCGGTATTGTCTTCGGTTATCCCGATATCACCGCTAAGAATAGTGGGATTCTTCTGCCAGTTGCGTTGTCCTAACTCTGTTTCATTTCCTGCAAAGCCGCCATAAAGTTCTACACCCTCCTTTAATTGGAAGGAAACAGCACGGTCGGTACCATCAGTTGGTTTGTAGGTTCCGGCTGCAACCCACAGCTGGTCGCCATAAACTGCAATGCCTAATGCATCCTGCAGGTTCATTGCATCTTCCCAGGAGGTTCCCTTACCTATTCCGTCCACAGTAACATGAAAAGGATGCTCTCTTCGAATTATAAATATAGTCCACGAACTCCAATTAAGAGTGCCGTCTTCTGTTCGACTTGCAACACGCCATTTTACTATAGACGAAGGAGTTAAATCTTCAATAGAGTAGGGCAGGTTTTCAATATTTTCTATTGTTATAACAGGATTATTATTAATGGAATACTCGAGCGTATAGTCAATGAAAATCTCTGTCGGATCTTCAGGCAGTAACCATGACACATTCACCTCTTTTGTACTGCTTTCAAACAAAGCTTTGTTTCCCGGATAACTTGGTATGGGGAGAGTACTGACACTCCTTTCATAGACACCCATACTTACCTTTCCGTCAGTAATTCTTTGCTCACCTCTGTAGTCTTCAGTTAACCAATCCGGAACCAGATCCGGGTTCCCGGCTCCATTTGCAGGAGAGTTTTGAAGCACTCGGAAATCTCCATCCTCCGGAGCAAGGAAAAGAGGATCGCTATAAATATTATCTGTTCCCAGTTGATTTCCCTCAATAATAGAATAATTGGGAGTGCCGTTAGTGTGTGCCCAATAATTTCCTGGAGCTCTTTGCCAAAGTATGGAGTTTACTATTTCAGATTCGATTCCGCTATTTGAAAAACGCACACTTTCTGAGGATTTCGAATGGTTCTTATAAAACAGGCTGTTGTGAATTTTTATTTTGGAATTTGAATAAATAGCACCTCCATAATAATCAGAGCTATTATTTGTAAATAATGAATTTCCAATTAATGGCATGGATGAATTGTTACAGTATAGGGCTCCTCCCTGGTATTTTGCATAGTTGTCTCTAAACCATGTGTTACGGATTATTGGAGCTGCATATTCCAGAAACATGCCTCCTCCATTAGCATTGACTCCACTTCCTGATGCATAACCATGTTCAATAAAGAATCCGTCAAGTACGGTTGAATTGCTGATAAGTTCTTCCGAAGTTCCCATGGCAGTTACAACACTATAGGAATTGTCGGTCTCAACACTAAGCTCTCCAATATCACCACTTAATATGGTTTTGTTTATTCTCCAGTTACGTTGGCTGAATTCGGTTTCGTTACCTGCAAAACCTCCGTAAAGCTCAATGCCGTCCTTTAGTTGGAAGGATATGCTACGGTCGGTACCAACAGTTGGTTTGTAAGTCCCGGCTGCAACCCACAGCTGGTTTCCCGGATAAGCAATTGATAAAGCATTCTGAAGACTTGTAGCATCTTCCCAGGATGTTCCCTTGCCAGTTCCGTCAACAGATACAAATATAGGCCCCGCCCAATTAATGACAAAGTGGCTCCAGCAACTCCATTGTAATAGGTCTTCTTCTGTTCTACCTGCAACCCTCCATTCTATTTTTGATCCGGGTGATAAGCTGTTTATTTTATGATTAAGGGTTGAAATATTTTTAATCTCGATTAAAGGATTTTCATTTACACGATACTCAAGTGTAAAGTCAATGAAATTGTCATATTGTACTTCAGGAAGTTTCCAGGAAACTACAACTTCATTGTTTGAACTATCAAGTATGGAATTGTTTTCAGGTGAAACAGAAATGGGAACATCAAACCAATGTTCAAAGATTCCTAAGGAAACTTTTCCATCGGAAATTCTTGGCAATCCTGCATAATCTGAAACCAGATACTCGGGAAGAAGGTCAGGATTCCCTGCTCCTATGCCGGGAGAATGATAGGACAGCCTGAAATCCCCATTATCGGCATCAAAAAAGAGGGGGTCTTCATCAATATTTCCGTCTCCCTTGTGGCCACCCTGAACAATAGAGTAGGCAACAATCTGGTTGTTGAGTTGAGGGTAGTTGGCGACTGCCTTATTATTCCATAGGATGGAGTTTGTTACTTCTACCAAAGAAGAAAATGTGTTGTCGAAAATAGCGCCCCCTCGGTAGCTTGCAGTATTATCGTAGAAGAGACAAGAGTGAAACTTCATTGCAGATCCGCCTGAAAATACAGCAGCTCCCATATTAGAGCTATTGTTTGTGAACAGTACATTGCCAAAAGATGCAGAGCTTGCCGTGTTGGCATGTATTGCTCCTCCGTCATAAACAGCATAATTGTTTCTAAACCAGGTGTTGAGGATAAGGGGCGAGGCATAAGATAATAATAAGCCTCCTGCTCTGCTGTCTGTTCCCGAAGTAATAGAAGCATAGCCTTTTTCAACAATAAAACCGTCGAGAATTGTTGAACTGCTAATTGGAGACTCTATTGTCCCAACGGAACTAATTACATGGATACTGTTATCGGTATTATCTTCAGCCACCCCAATATCCCCACTCAAAATGGTTGTATTCACTCGCCATTTGCGCTGGCTCAATTCGGTTTCATTCCCTGCAAATCCTCCATAAAGTTCCACGCCATCTTTTAACTGGAAGGATATTGTGCGATCGGTACCCGTGGTGGGTTTGTAGGTGCCTGCTGCTACCCAAAGCTGGTCGCCTGAAATGGCAACAGCCAGAGCCGTCTGCAAATCGGAATAGACAGTTGTTTTATCCTGCCAGGCAGTACTCCCGGTTGCGGGTTTTACATAAAGGATAGCAGCATTAGCGCTAGAAAAGATAAAGATGCTCAAAAGAGCGGTAAGTAGTTGCTTGTAAACCTGCTTCATGGATCAGAGTTTGTAGATAATTATACATAATATACTGTCGGAGACTATTTCAAAAGCAAGATGCATAAAATGTTAAAATATGTGTACACAAAGATAATGTTTGTGTTTTAAAAAACAACAAGTTTTTAGTTTTCGTCCTCTTTTGTAGGATATTATACAACAATAGGAGCCGGGCATTGCCCGGCTCCTATTGTAAAAGCTGCCCCTGGTAAGGGGAAGCCAATTTATCTATCCTTCCTGTTCGCTTATAATGAGATGTCCAGAATCTCGAAAGGCATAACGCCCATGGGTACTTTAATCTCCACTTTTTCTCCGACCTTCTTACCTAGTAAACCTCTGGCAATAGGTGTTGAAATAGAAATTTTCCCGGCTTTAAGGTCGGCTTCGCTTTCTGACACCAAAGTGTAGGTCATCACGGCATTATTCTTAAGGTTTTTAATTTTAACCTTATTCATAATCTGCACTTTCGATGTATCAAGTCTTGATTCATCAATCAACCTGCTTCCGGCAATTGTTTCCTTCAGCTTGGCGATTTTCATTTCAAGCAGTCCCTGCGCTTCTTTGGCAGCGTCATATTCGGCGTTTTCAGAGAGGTCGCCTTTGTCGCGAGCCTCTGCGATCTGTTTGGAAATACCGGGCCTTTCAACGGATTCCAAATACACCAACTCTTCACGTAGTCTTTTTAGGCCCTCATCGGTGATGTAACTCACTTTAGACATATTGTTTTCCTCCTGATTAATTAAATACTGTTTTAAAAAATATTTAATCCCGAAACATTATTTCGGGATGCTCTGCTAGTTGCTAGCAAAAAATAATAAATAAAAATGTTTGATTGTTTAGTCTGCCGCCTTCTATATGGAAGGTCTTTTAAGTATTTCAGAGTAGATGACCGCCTTTCTTAAATCAAACTGCTCATCTTCCCACAAAAAAGAAGTCCCGTATTCCGGCTCTTCCTCAATAAAAGACTCCTTAGTAGCGATTTTCCGTTGAATTCTTGGAGTGTTCTCGAGGCTCTGGTACGGTTTCCTTGGCGCCGGCTTATAGGGTTTCTTGAAGAGCGATACAGCCGGTTCTCTCTCTTTTTGCATTACCGGCGCAACACTTGGTTTGGTCACTATCTCCGGCTTTGGCTTTGGATCAAGCTGCTCCTCCAGCCATTTGCTAAGAGGAGGGAAGGCTTCCGAGGGATAATCATGTACCTCGTCTTCGGGCATAATTTCTCCACCGCCCGACGTTTTAGATTTTTTGATAACACCAAAAATCACAACGCCGACCATTATAAGAAGATATAATATGTCGCCCAATGAATCCATCACATAAAAAAATAATTACTAAATTAGCCCGAACAAAACAAATAAACAAATATCGGGGGCTATTGTTTGTATGCTCCCTTTTAGTTTGTTGATTGATAATGGTTTGTTAATTGTCCGAGCTTCTCAGCTAACTTTTATAAAGATGCGAAATATTTTATTAATAATTGCTTGTACGTTACTTTTTTTATTTGGTTGCAAAAAAGATAAGCACCCCGTGCCTAATCGTCGCTTTAATGTTACTATTGATTTGATGTTGCCCGATTACCATGTAAATCCTTTTATAATAACACGCAGTTCTTTGGGTGAAATGGTTGGGGTGTCGGGGGTGATTGTTTACCGTGGGGGCGACGGCAATTATTATGCCTTTGAACGCTATTGCCCGCATGATCAGGATTTTAGCTGTGTGGTGTCGCCCGACCCGGAAGCTACAGTGGCTTCTTGCTCCTGCTGTGGCTCCCGCTTTTTGATTGCTTCTCCTGATGGAGATGTGCTTGAGGGGCCTTCCAAATATTTCCTGAAGCGCTACAATACCAGTGTAAGTAGTAGTGGCACTTACCTTACAATATACAATTAGCAGGAAAGGATCTGGTCCTTTCCTGCCGGATTATGCTTGCTTGTGAATAATGATTTAGTAGCGGTAATGCTCGGATTTATATGGTCCTTCCTTTGGGATTCCAAGGTATTTGGCCTGAGCATCCGTAAGGGTAGTAAGTTTTACGCCTAGTTTTGATAAATGAAGACGTGCGACTTCCTCATCCAGGTGCTTCGCAAGTGTATATACTCCCAGCTCGTGTTCTTTCTGCCATAGTTCAAGCTGAGCCAGAGTTTGGTTGGTAAATGAGCTACTCATAACAAAGCTTGGGTGTCCGGTAGCATTTCCAAGATTCACCAATCTGCCCCGTGATAGCAGAATAATGGAATGTCCGTCGGGGAAAACGAACTGATCGACCTGAGCCTTAATATTTATCTCTTTGATGCCGGGATATTTTTCCAGTTTCTCAACCTGGATCTCGTTGTCGAAGTGGCCGATATTGCATACTATGGCCATATCCTTCATCTTCAGCATATGGTCAAGGGTGATAACGTCGCAGTTGCCTGTAGTCGTTACATATATATCAGCTTCGGGCAGTGCATGCTCAACAGTAGTTACTTCATATCCTTCCATAGCAGCCTGAAGTGCGCAGATGGGGTCTATTTCCGTAACTAATACACGAGCGCCAAAGCCACGCATACTCTGGGCGCAGCCCTTACCTACGTCACCATAGCCGCATACAACAACAGTTTTGCCTGCAACCATCACATCAGTTCCCCGTTTGATGCCATCAGCAAGACTCTCGCGGCAACCGTACAAGTTGTCAAACTTACTTTTCGTTACCGAATCATTAACATTAATGGCAGGGAACAGCAATTCTCCGCGTTCGAGCATCTGGTAAAGGCGATGAACTCCGGTTGTGGTTTCTTCACTTACCCCTCTAATTCCTGCCGCGACATTTTGCCAGCGGTTTGGATTGCTTGCATATAGCTTTTGCATCAAAGCCATCAGCTCCCTGAAATCTTCTCCTTCTTTGCTATAGTCGCGATTCAGTATTGATTTGTCCTTCTCTATCTCAACCCCTTTATGAATCATAAGCGTGGCGTCGCCTCCATCGTCAACTATCAAATCGGGTCCTTTCCCCTGGCCAAAATCCAGAGCCCGCTCGGTACACCACCAGTATTCAGCCAGTGTTTCTCCTTTCCACGCGAAAACGGGAATGCCGGCAGCTGCAATAGCCGCGGCAGCATGGTCTTGTGTAGAATATATATTACAACTTGCCCAGCGCACCTGTGCGCCAAGTTCTGTTAAGGTTTCGATAAGCACAGCCGTTTGCACGGTCATATGCAATGAGCCCATTATTTTCGCGCCTTTCAGGGGTTTCTCCCGTCCATATTTTTCACGAAGAGCCATTAGTCCGGGCATCTCTTTTTGGGCTATTAGTATTTCCTTGCGACCGTATTCGGCAAGCGTTATATCTGCTACTTTAAAATCTTTCTGTGTGTTGCTCATGTTCTGAATTAATTAATTGATAGAATTATTCCCGGGAATATTGGGCTAATATTTGGCGTATTTGTGTTTCATCTTTCTTAAGCTGTTGGCGGAGTTCGTCGAGATTGGCAAATTTCATTTCTTCTCTGGTTTTGACAATAAAGCCTATAGAAATCTCTTCTGAATATATCTGACGGTCAAAATCAAGGATGTGTATTTCGATGGTTCTATTGTCCATTTGCCGGCTGACAGTAGGTCTGAGACCTATATTTACCATCCCGCCATAGGTTTTACCAATTACGTTTACGATGCAGGCATATACGCCGTCGGGGGGGATTAGTTTTGCTTTCTCGCTAATTTCCAGATTGGCTGTGGGATACATCAATTTTCGTCCAATCTTCATGCCTCCCGTTACGCGGCCGGTTATTGTGTATCTGTATCCCAGCATCCTATTGGCCTCCTGAATCTTGCCTTCCATCAAAAGATTGCGTATTGCAGTTGAGCTGGGAGCAAGACCGGTTACGTCAATATGTTTAAACTGGCTAAGGCCAAAATTAAAACTTCCGGCTATTGGGATAAGCTCCCTGAAAGTAATTCCTCCCTTTCCGAAGCGATGGTTGTAGCCCATTAGCAAATGAAGTGTATTAAGCTTTTTAACCAGCAGCTCCTCAACAAACTGTCTGGCCGTAAGGTCGGCCAGCTCTTTTGTGAAAGGTACAATTATCAAATTATCTATACCGGTAGCACTGATGATTTTAGTTTTCTCTTCCAGGGTTGTGAGCAGGCGCAATTTGTGAACATCCTGATTCAACACAATGCGCGGATGGGGCCAGAAGGTCAATATTACAGATTCGGTATTCTCTCTTTTCGCCAAGTCCTTCACCTTTTCTATTAAGGCACGATGCCCCGGGTGAACCCCGTCGAAGGTTCCCATGCTAACAACAGGGCGAGGGCCTTTATAACTATCTATTGACGAAAATATTTGCATTCTCTTTAAAAGTTCTTTGTATAAGGTTTAATTTTGGCTGAGGCGGCTCCAAGCCTGTTAGCTGCTTTTGTCATATACCTCAGAAGCTCCGTATTCCATTAGATATGCTTTTATAAAGCCGTCGATCTCTCCGTCAAGCACTGCCTGAACGTTGCTGGTCTCGTGTCCGGTGCGCACATCTTTCACTAGTTTGTAGGGTTGAAGTACATAAGAGCGAATTTGCGAGCCCCACTCGATTTTTTTCTTTTGCGATTCTATCTTGTTTTGCTCCTCAAGTCGTTTCCTCAGCTCTATTTCATATAGTTGAGATTTAAGCAGACGCAGGGCATTTTCTTTGTTTCCTCCCTGGGAGCGCGATTCGGTGTTTTCTATGACAATGCCTGTGGGCGCATGACGCAGGCGCACTCCGGTCTCCACTTTATTGACATTTTGCCCGCCTGCGCCGCTTGAGCGAAATGTTTCCCAGCTAATATCGGAGGGGTTGATTTCAATCTCGATGGAGTCGTCAACAAGTGGAATAACAAATACCGATGTAAATGAGGTCATCCTCTTGTTTGCCGAATTAAACGGAGACAAGCGAACCAAACGGTGTACCCCGTTTTCTCCTTTCAGATAGCCATAGGCATAATCTCCCTCAAACTGTATGCTAACAGTTTTAATACCGGCCTCATCACCTTCGAGTATATGGTTAATTGTAACCTTATATTTATTTTGTTCTCCCCAGCGTATATACATCCGCATCAGCATATCAGCCCAGTCCTGACTTTCTGTGCCACCGGCACCGGCATTTATTTTCAGAACTGCACCCAATTTATCTTCCTCCTTTTGAAGCATATTACGCAGCTCCAGATCCTCAGTATGGTTAAGTGCCTGATTATATGCTAATTCAAGGTCTTTCTCGTCGGCCTCGCCCTCCTTATAAAAGTCGTAAAGTATAAGTAAGTCATCAAGGGCCGACTTTATTTTGTTGTAGCCTGCCACCCAGCTTTTTAGTTCCTTAAGTGTTTTCATTTGCTCCTCTGCCTTTTGGGCATCATCCCAAAAGTCGGGAGCCTGAGTGCGCAACTCCTCTTCTTCTATTTCGATAAGCTTTCGGTCGATGTCAAAGATACCTCCTCAGGGCAGCTTCGCGCGCTCTTAATTCTTTAATGTGATCCGGTGTTATCATCAATTAGTAATTATTATATAGAATTGCAAAGTTATAAAAAATATCAGTTTAAGGACTTAAACTTCATTTTAAGAAAGTGAGCTAGTGATTTCAGAAATTATTACGCCGCAGATTAGCGCAATGCCGTGATATTAGCTTGAAGGCCATAGGGTTTCCCAATTCTCCGGCCTTTTCCCAGTCTGAGCAGGCACGTTCTTTAAGGCCGGTATTAAAATATGCCAGGCCACGATTCATCAAGGCAAGATCGTCGCGAGGGTTGATTCTCAAGGCGCGTTCATATTCTATTATTGCCTCCAAATAATCGTTGCGCTTTAGTTTGATGTCTCCAATCAGGGTATATACCCCGGGCAAAAAGGGGTTAAGCCTTGCAGCTTTCTGTAGGTCGTTTAGTGCAGGAGTTTGATCTGTTGCGTGTTGCATCGAGGTTCGACCGCGTTCGTACCAGGCCTCCGACAGTAGGGAGTCGAGTTCCATTGCGTGGCTGAAACTTGCATAAGCTTTCTTTATCTCATTGGCGAGTTGTTGAGCCTGACCCAGATAAACAAAGCCTTGTGCAATGCTTCCGTCCTTTTCGAGGCATATTAACAAATCGTTTATAGCCATTTTGCTTTGCCCGTTTTTTAAATGAAAAAGGGCACGTCCGTAATATGCGAGTCCTTCGTTGCTGTTAATATTCAGGGCTTTGCTGAAATCCTCTTCGGCTCCCGTCTTGTTGCCGTATTGGTAGCGACTAATACAACGTAAGGCATACAGACGGGGATCTTCGCTCCTAATTTTTAAGGCAGCATTGAATAGACGAGCCGATTCTATCCATTTCTCCTCAGCCTGTAATATCAGAGCGTCGGCGTAATGAGCTGAGCAAAGCGCAGCTCTTCCGGTATTTCTCTTGAACAGGATCCATGATTGATTAATTGCAATCCAGTCGTTGTTGTTTATCAGGCTTGATGGAAGCAATACAGACTCATCGTTTAGGGCAGTTTTATGTAATATACCAATCAGGTTCCCGCTGTTGTTTATGATTGGAGCAGAACGTGAAGCATTTGTTGTTTTTAAAGTTATTATAGCAGCACGGCCAATCATAAAAGGCTGAATGACTTTGCTGATTCTGCCAATATTCAATGAGCCTGAGGGCTCCGATTCATGCGGAAAAATCATAAGTTCGCCCCTTGCATCGAAAGGTGGACGGGCAGGACTAAGGAAGTTATCTTCCTTGCTATTGTATCCTGAGAGCTGCACCATAGCCAGATTTGCCATCTGCTGAACGGCTAAAACGCGCGATATGGCTAAGGAACTGTTTTTATGGTCAGAAACAATAAGGGTATCAGCATTTGCCAATAATGAAGCGCTTGTTATGGCCAGGCCATCGGCACTGATAAAAAAGGCTCTTGCCGTGTCTGTAGCAAGTCCGATAGAATTATGGGCAGTAAGAGTGAAAGAAGCTGACTCAGTTTTATCAATAAGTTCGAGAATTTTGAGCTGAGCCTTGCAAACTGCCGGCCATGCTGTTGCAAAGAGTATAAACACAGGGAGCCCAACAGCTTTGGCATTTATAGAATTAATTATTACAAGCATCCGGGAGGAAAAGTTCTTCATAGTCAAACAATTCGTTTGACCCACAATTTAAGCAATATGTCGCTAAGAGAAAAAAAAAAGTGATAGAAGCCGTTTTTTTATCCGTGTAAGGCAGCATTATTAATAGCAAAAGCCTGATGGCTGACCATCAGGCTTTTATGGAGGGTGATAGACCGGGCTCGAACCGGCGACCTTCGGAACCACAATCCGACGCTCTAACCAACTGAGCTACAATCACCATTTTTTTTGCTGTGCAAATATAAGAGTTTTTCTTCTAAATTTGCAAATGAATTAGGGAAATGAAATGTTTTGTGAAAAGTATTCTTTTAGTGATACAGTCTAAAATTTTAGAATGAAGTTTTTTACATACAACGAGACTATAGATGAGCAGCTTAAGATAATCTTACGCCGTGTTCGTAAACTGATGAATGGAGAAGTGGCTGCCCAACTTCAGTCGGCAGGACTCAAGTATAAGAAGCTTTTTGGAGTGTCGCTGGTGCATTTGCGTCAGCTCTCGCAGGAGTATCAACCGGATAATGAGCTGGCCGAGCGATTATGGCACCGCGAAATTCGCGAAACTATGATTCTGGCTACTATGATAGCCGATAGGGAGAATCTGTCCGGAGATAAGCTGATGGAATGGGGATCCGGTATCAGCAATCTTGAGCTTGCCGAGCAATTGGCCTTTAATTTGTTGGGAAAGCGCAGCGGCTCTGCCGGGATAATCGAGCAGTGGATGCTGCATCCGCAATTTTACGTTCGTTATGCCGCCTTGATGTCTTTGGGTTGGCAGTTTCGTTTCGTTGGAAATGAGCTTGCACCTTTGGTTAGAGGAAGCCTTGGCGTGCTTGAGGCTCTGGCCTCCGATGGCAACTTGTCTAAGGCAGTTGTTCACAGCCTGAAGATGGCAGGTCGTTTTTCAGAAGAGTTACGGCCTGAAGTCAGGGCTCTTGCCCAAAAGTGGAATAAATCCGATCAGAAACATCTGCAAGCGGCAGGGGATGAGATTTCCCTTGAGTTGGAGATGGGCGGTCGTTAAGAGTATAAAACAAAATGTAAACAGATGAAAATAGTTAAGGTAAGCGACAAAAAGAGTGTCAGGGAGTTTCTGAATGTAGTAGACCTGGTGTATAAGGGAGACAGCGCTTATGTGCGCCCATTAGATGTTCAGGTGGAGCAGATTTTTAACCCGCTCTTGAATGATTTCTACAATCACGGCAGTGCTGAACGTTTTATTCTGAATGATGACTCGGGCAAAACCATTGGTAGGGTAGCTGCTTTTATTAACGAAAAAAAGGCCTTTGGCTACACGCAGCCAACCGGGGGTATGGGTTTCTTTGAGTGTATTAATAATAAGGAAGCCGCCTTTATGCTTTTTGATAGGGCAAAGCAATGGTTGCTTGAACATGGCATGGAGGCAATGGACGGGCCTATTAATTTTGGGGAAAATGATAATTTTTGGGGTCTATTGGTTGAAGGCTTTACCTCTCCTGCTTTTGGCATGCAGTACAACCCGCCATACTATCGCGGGTTTTTCGAGTCTTATGGTTTTAGCGAATATTTTGAACAGGTAACCAATCATCTTGATTTGAGTAAGCCCTTTCCTGAACGCTTCTGGACTATTGCCAAACGTGTTGTAGCTCGTGAGGAATATTATTTTCGCCATTTTAGCTGGAAAGAAGCAGAAAAGTTTGTCGCCGACTTTGTCAATGTTTACTCTGACGCATGGCAGTTTCATGACAACTTTACTCCCATAACTCCCGGAACTTTGCATAAGTCTTTGCGTGAGGCCAAAGCTTTTATGGATGAGGAGTTTATTTGGTTTGTTTATCACAATGATGACCCGATTGCATTTTTTATCATGTTTCCCGATGTCAATCAGATTATTAAGCATTTTAAGGGAAAGATGAACTTCGCTAATAAGCTGAAGTTTGTGTATTACAAGTGGAGAAATGAGATGACCCGTGCGCGTGTGGTAATCATGGGTGTTAAGCCCCGCTACCAGCGACTGGGCATAGAATCGGGCATCTTCTATAAGCTTAAGGATGTAGTAGCCCGTAAAACTTATCTCAAGGAGCTTGAATTATCATGGGTGGGAGATTTCAATCCGAAAATGCGTGCGCTTCACGAGTCGATGGGAGCCACGCGCGGTAAGATTCACATCACTTATCGTTATATTTTTGATCCTGCAAAAAGAGAGGAGCAACGTGCCGGGAAAATTCCGGTTGATACGAAATACCGAAATTGAAAGGGCTAATAGAAAGCAAAAAAGAAATATATTCTTTTGTGGTTTTGAGAATTAAATATACCTTTGCAGTCCATTTTGGAAAAGAAATAAGAGTGTTATTAACAGTATGACTTCCGAAACGTTGTAATTATATGGCGCCCGGGAGTATAAAAATTAACAAAGAACACCATGAAACAAGGAATTCATCCGGATAATTATCGTATGGTTGCTTTTAGGGATATGTCAAATGGCGATACATTTTTCACCCGTTCAACCGTAAACGCCCGCGAAACTGAGGTTATTGACGGTGTAGAGTACCCAATTGTAAAGCTTGAAATTTCGAGTTCATCTCACCCTTTCTATACAGGTAAGATGAAGTTGGTTGACACTGCCGGTCGTGTTGATAAGTTTATGAACAGGTATCAAAAGCATTTCGATAGTAAGAAGAAATAGTCTTTGATTATCAGATAGAACAAAAGAAGCTTCGGAATTATTTCCGGAGCTTTTTTGTTGCCATAATTAAGCTGGCACGCCTATTGCCTTAATTGTATGTGTGATTATTTAAGAGGAAAACTGTCGTAACAGGCTTTTCGTTACTATTTTTACGCCATTTTGGCAGAAGGAGAAAAACAGAATATGGAAAATTATAAAGTGTCGATAGGGTTTAGTGATTTTTTGGATTCCGATTCCGAGTTTATTCCTATTGTAGAAGATGATGATTTTCAGCTGAGCAGTGAAGAGGGTGAGCTTCCTAAGAGCTTGCCTCTTATGCCTTTGCGCAATACTGTCTTGTTTCCCGGTGTGATAGTGCCTATTTCTGTGGGCCGTGATAAGTCGCTCAAACTGGTAAAAGACGTGCAGCGCAGCAAGGGCTATTTGGGCGCTGTTGCCCAGATAGATCAGGAGGTTGAAGAGCCTGCTCTAAAGGATTTGCATAGCGTGGGTACGGTAGCCCGGGTTCTGAAGGTTTTGGAAATGCCTGATGGCTCTACAACAGTAATTATACAGGGTCGTGTCAGGTTTAGGTGGAAGGAGCTTATCAGTGATGAGCCCTATTTCAACGTGAGTTTTGAGGTACTTGAGGATATAGCGCCTGAGGAGGACAGCAAGCGGGAGTTTGAGGCTATCATTAGCTCTTTGAAGGATTTGTCTTTGCGAATTATCAAGAATTCGCCACATATTCCAATGGAGGCATCATTCGCTCTTAAGAATATTGGCAGTCCTTCATTTTTAATTAATTACATTTCTTCAAATGCTGATCTGAGCGTTTCGGAAAAACAAAAGATACTTGAGACTCCCGGACTTAAGGAACGCGGGATGGCTTTGATAGAGCATCTGGTTCAACAAGTTCAATTGCTTGAAATAAAGAATGATATCCAGTCGAAGGTTAAGATGGATATTGACCAGCAGCAGCGGGAGTATTATCTGAATCAGCAGATAAAAACCATTCAGGATGAATTGGGGGGAAGTCCGGTAGAGCAGGAGATTAAAGAAATGCAGGCCGCAGCCCAGAAAAAGAAATGGAGCGAGGATGTGGCTAAGGTCTTTAACAAAGAGATTGAAAAATTGAGGAAGCTGAATCCGGCCTCGGGTGAGTATTCGGTACAGCATAATTATTTGCAGACTCTGCTTGATTTGCCATGGAATGAATATACCAAAGACAACTTCGACCTGGTTCGGGCGCGCAGAATACTCGACCGCGACCATTATGGCTTAGATAACGTTAAGGAGCGGATACTTGAGCATCTGGCTGTTTTGAAGCTGAAGGGTGATTTGAAGTCTCCTATCCTATGTCTGTATGGCCCTCCCGGGGTCGGGAAGACCTCCCTTGGCAAATCAGTTGCTGAGGCATTAGGGCGACAATATGTCAGGATGTCGCTTGGAGGCCTCCATGATGAGGCTGAGATACGCGGGCACCGCAAGACTTATGTGGGTGCTATGCCCGGGCGTATTATCCAGAGTATCAAGAAGGCCGGGGCATCCAACCCTGTTTACATACTTGATGAGATAGATAAGATTGGCAACAGCTTTCACGGAGATCCGGCGTCAGCCCTGTTGGAAGTGCTTGATCCGGAGCAAAACAGCAATTTCCATGACAACTATCTGGAGCTTGATTTTGACTTGTCGAAGGTTTTGTTTGTGGCAACGGCTAATACCCTGAGCACTATTTCGGCGCCTCTGCTCGACAGAATGGAACTGATAGAAGTGACGGGATATATAGTGGAGGAGAAACTGGAGATTGCACGCAAGCATCTGGTGCCAAGACAAATGGACTTGCACGGGATACCTAAGGGTAGCATTTCACTCTCCAGGAGCGTCTTGACTTATATTATCGAAAGCCATACACGTGAGTCGGGTGTGCGCAAGCTGGACAAGATGCTTGCTCAATTGTTTCGCAAAATAGCGCTTAAGATAGCTTCGGGCGAAACTGTCAGGAAGAAACTTACAATAGAGGATGTGCGCGGATTTTTAGGAATTGAGCGCTTCTCGAAAGATAAATGGGAGAAGGAGTCCTTTACCGGAGTTGTTACAGGACTGGCATGGACTGCTGTTGGGGGCGAGATTCTCTTTGTTGAGAGCAGCCTGAGTAAGGGCAAAGGTAATCTTACCCTTACCGGAAATTTGGGCGATGTTATGAAAGAGTCGGCTGTTCTGGCTCTTGAATATCTTAAGTCGCACGCTGCAGAGCTTAATATTGACCCCAAACTGTTTGAAGAAAACAATGCTCACGTGCACGTCCCCGAGGGAGCAATACCTAAAGACGGGCCTTCGGCAGGGATAACGATGGTTACTTCACTTGCTTCGGTATTTATGGGTCGGAAAGTAAGACCCAGAATCGCCATGACGGGTGAAATAACACTTCGAGGCAAGGTCTTGCCGGTAGGGGGAATCAAAGAAAAGATACTGGCAGCGAAGCGTGCAGGCATACTTGAAATTATTCTTTCAAAGGAAAACAGAAGAGACATCGACGAAATTAAGGAGATATACCTCGAAGGACTGGAATTTCACTTTGTAAGTAATATTATGGAGGTACTTGATCTGGCGATGGAGAAATAATTACAAAAAAAACGCACTAACCCTGCGTTTTTTTAACTCATAACCCATAACCCATAACTTATAACTCATAACTCATAACTCATTACACGTCTGCCTCAATATTTTCTTGGATATATCTTGCTTCAAAATCGCTTATGAGGCTTTCCATATCGGGGGTTAATCTCGCCAGAGCCCTTTTGATAAAGGCCTTTGGTATATGTTTAAAATACGCCTGTGCCAAAGCTCCTGTAATGGAAGCTATCGTGTTGGAGGGTCCTCCTATAAAAATTGCCAGTCTAATAGCTTCTTCAAAATCAGAAGCTTCAAGGAAGGCTGATATCGCCGGAGGTACCGGTGTTGAGAGAGGCTCGCCTGCCCGGATTTTTTCTTTCCAGTGAGCTACTTTCAGGTTCATATCATATCCAAAATGGACAGATACGAAGGCCTTGATTTCTTTGCGGGTGGCTCCGTTTTTAGCCATAAATATTGCTACTGCAGTTGCTTGAGCTGCCTCAAGTCTAACAGGAACATTGTGAGTTATAAGGGTTGATTTCTTTGCTTCTGTCAGGGCCTGCTCAATTGATTCAGCTGCAAAGCCTATAGGAGAAATACGTCTGGCGGCGCCGTCACCGGTACTTAGATAGTCGCTTTTGCCGTTGTTTTGAACCCACTTTAAAAAATCCCGTCTATAACCCGCGTCCGGGAATTTTTTCGTCCACTCAATAAGGCTCTCTTTATAAGGTTTCGCATTCATAATTGAGTCAGCAGTGGCCATTGTAAGCACTGTGTCGTCGGTAAATGCGGAGGTGGATTTGAAAAGTTGAAAGTCAGTAGATGATAGGTTGTCGTTGACAAAAGCCGAACCAATTATATCTCCAATTATAGCCCCCTTCATAGAATAATTTTTAGCTTATAACGTAAGTCTTTATTTGTGAACAAACGACAGGGCGAATATCTAAAGTTTTGCTTTAAAAACAAAGGGTTTTAAAGATTATTTAATATTGGCTTTTGTTTAAGTTCTAAGTTTTATGTTCAAAGTAGGGCTGATGTTGTTTAGATGCTTTGCATGTTTAGAGCTTTATTTTTCACCTAAGACCTTTCCCTTATAACTCATAACTGTTGACTGCTCACTGCTCATTGACAAACTGTTGACTGCTTCCGACACTCTTAATTGCCAGCGCCTCCTGAGTAGGTATGCGCTTACCATTCAATGTTGCAATAATAAATGCGTCGTGAAAGCCCATAAGAACTAGCATATCCTTGAACTTGACCGCATTGGTGTATTCCTGAAAAATACCGGCTGTTAGCTGGTTAATATCCTGATAACTATATTGCTGCAAGGAGTAAAGGTTGGTTTCAAAAGGAGTTAAATCCACCCCTGTATAGGCTCCAATCTGAACGCTGAAAATAATGCCGTCGCGCGGTACATAGAAGCTAAGCATATCTTCGGCACCAACTGCAGTCAAATGAGCATCGTTTACAACAATAGAGTCTGAATCGACCTCCATGACAGGGGCTTGGATTGCTTTCGGCTGAGCGAGTGATGAAGCAGCAGGGGCGGTTTTATCGTCCGGCCATTGAATAATGCCGTAGGCGAGCATCATAATAAAAAGTACAACGACAAAAAGCATCACGAAGATAAAGCTTTTCTTCATGCGGTTATATTTGGCCGACTGCTTCCGCGAAAGAGTCTTCAATCTTGCAGTCTCCTTCTCGAGTGCGTTGATTCTTGTCGATTCTTCCCTTTGCCGGTCGGTATATTGATTGCTGTCCATCATATAAATATTGGTTGACAGGGTTAAAAATAGTGATTCTTTTATTTATTCGCTATTTAAATAATTATTTCGATAAGCGCTAAAGCTAAAGCATTTAACTTCAAACGCTGTAGATAGTCCTAAGTGGAAAATGTTTATTGGTGTAATATAAGGATAATGAGGTATATAGCTCTTGTGGCTTTGTTGAATTTTATTATTGGCACAGCATTTGCTTCAGCTTAGTCAAATAGTTCTGTTATCTTTTTGTTTAACTTAAAACCGGGAGCCATGAAAGCAACGAAAAACATACTTCAGATAACAGTTATTGTATTCTTATCAATGATGACAATAACTGCAATGGGTCAGCCTAATTCACGCGGTGACCGCAGATCCGGTGGCAATAGCAATAATGCCCGCACAGAGAATACCCAGAGGGGACGTTCTGATGCTAAGGCTGTTCAGCCCCAAAGAGCTCAGGGCAATAACAATAATAAATCATATCAAAGAGGGCAGGACGATAATCGCGGAGCCTATCAGAGGCCTCAGAATGACAATAGGTCTTATACCCAAAAGCCGCAAGGAGGCAAGAATAATGCCCATTATAATCAACATAACGGTAATCATTCAGTCAAGCGGGGATCTAATTATTATAAACCCCGGAATACTGCTAATCACAGGCCTCCGGTTGTAAACTATAAGAATAATGGTCCAAAGCATCATCATACTTATTATAGACATTTGCCAAGCCAGCGAGTAAACAGGTTTAACTATAACGGGCATCATTATTATCATTCTAACAAGCGTTTTTATCAATATCATCCAGGACACGGATACATAGTTGTTGATGCACCTTTTGTACGAGTTAATGTTCTTCCGGCTCATTATCAGGTAAGAATATATAATGGCAACCCTTATCCATATTTCAACGGATTCTTTTTTCTTCCGATAGATTTTGGATATGCCATGATTCCGGCACCGGCACAACCGCATCTCTCATTTAACATAGTGCTGAATCTGTAATCGTTCACTCTATATATAAGCAAGGGGAGTCGTCTCAAATGACGGCTCCCCTTTTTTGCATATTAAGGATTAATATCAATATTTTTTGTGATAGCCTTCTATGATTTTGATGTAAGAATCTACTCCCGCGGCTGTTGCGTCGGCTGTAACCGCGGCCCTCTTATAGTAAGCTTCCCGCTCTTTTAACTTCGATTTTATAAAGTCAAGCAGCCCGGCCTCGTTTTTCCCCGCGATAAGCGGTCTTGATGCTTTCGCGTCTTTCAGGCGCTGCATCAAAACTTCCGGTGTAAGCTCCAGGTAAATTGTAAGTCCTTCGCGATTCATAAATTCCATATTATCTTCAAAGCAAGGCGAGCCTCCTCCGGTGGCAACTATAACCTTGTCAAATTTGGCGACTTGATGCAGGGCCTCACGTTCAATCTGCCTGAAAATTTGCTCGCCATCTGAGGCGAAAATCTCAGCAACAGTGCGCTTCTGAGTCTTCTCGATATAATGGTCAAGATCGATAAACTGCCAATCTATGCTGCGGGCAAGCAAGTGGCCGACAGTGCTTTTGCCGCTGCCCATAAAGCCTATTAGGAATACCCTATTCAAGACCATAGCTAATTATCAAAAATTGACATCTGTCCATCTCCCTTTTCTAAATCCTTATCTTCGCCCTCAGGGAGATCCGGTGTATCGATATCCTCTTCGGGCTTTATCAAAGGCTCAAGTTCATTAATCTTTGAAACCTGATAAGTGGTTAGCCTCTTACCTTTAGCCTTATATCCCTTGACTCCGATAAATTCAGATACTTCAACGATTTCTTTTTCACGGTTTTTATCTTCGCCGCCAAACTTAATTTCCAGGCGTGGATAATCAACCTTTGTGATCCGCACCAGATATGACTTGGGGTGCTCACCAATAAAGCGCTGGGGCTGTTTGACCGCATCAACCTGGAAGCGCTTGACATAATGATACTTTTGCTCTGCATCATAATAGACAGCCGACCAGACAGTCTCCGGTTTATATTTCTCAATCTTCAAAATGTGATCTTCATAGTGATTGCTAAGGTCGAAATTGGTCTGATAAAATTCTCCGTCTTTGGTGATTACCAGTATCTGGTCGTCGCCCTGGAACTCGCCCAGATACTCGCCGCGCATATCAGCATTCAGGCGCAGTGTCTCGGGCTCAAACCATATTTTGCGCCCCCCGAGGGTCGATTCACCCTTGCGTTTGAGGACTATTTTATGAACTTCATTTTTCGACAAGATATTGCCCATGGCATTACGACCTTTTACAAGCAGCTCGCCCATATCATAGTCGAAGATTAAATTACGAATCCGGGCTCGAGGTTTCAGAGTTACCTTTAAGACTTCAGCTTCTCCGTTGGGGTTGGCGCTAAAGTATAAAACATGAGAGCCTTCAGTGCCCCGTGTCAGATTATATTCCTTGTCGCGTGTTACTCCGTTAACTGCAAAGCGCTTGACGTAAGCTGCTCCATGCTTGCCGTCGCTGTAAGCTACATTGTAGATAGTGCGATTGTCACCTTTTTTAAATACCGCGGCATAAATTACGTCCTTGCCAACAAAAGCCTTTTCCTGCACCTTAGTAATCAGGTAGCGTCCATCTTTATAGAAAAGAATTATTTCATCTATATCCGAACAGTCGCAAAGGTACTCGTCTTTTTTTAGCGAGGTCCCGATGAAACCCTCTTCACGGTTGATGTACAGCTTCTCGTTTTTCATAACAACCTTGGTTGCTTCAATATTCTCGAAGCTTCTAAGCTCTGTTTTGCGAGGAAATTTGCTCGCGTAATTCTTCTTCAGGCGCTTAAAATAGTCAATCGAGTAGGGGATAATATTATTCAGATTATATTCCACGCCCTCTAGTTCCTCTTCCACGGAGGCAATATACTCGTCGGCTTTGTTGGCGTCAAAACGCGATATTCGTTTAATTTTTATCTCGGTAAGCTTGATGATATCATCCCGTGTCACTTCGCGTTTAAGCTTTGGCTTAAACGGATCCAAACCATGGTCGATGGTTTGAATTATGGCCTCGTAGGTCTCACACTCCTCAATTCGTTGATATATTTTATTCTCAATAAATATTTTCTCCAATGACGCGTAATGCCAGGCCTCTTCAAGTTCTTCCTTTCTGATTTCGAGCTCGCGTGTTAAGAGGTAAACCGTGTGGTCGGTGTTGGATTTAAGGATTTCAGAGACTCCTATAAACACCGGTTTGTTGTCGCGAATCACGCAGGCGTTGGGCGATATTGACAGCTCGCAGTCTGTAAAGGCGTAAAGAGCATCTATGGTTTTATCCGGGGATACGCCCGCAGGCAGATGAACAAGGATCTCAACATTCAGGGCAGTATTGTCATCTATCTTACGGATTTTAATCTTGCCCTTTTCAACGGCTTTAAGTATTGACTCGATAAGCGTTGAGGTGTTTTTGCCAAAGGGAATATCTGAAATAACCAGCGTCTTAGCATCCAGCTTGCTGATTTTTGCGCGTACCTTTATTTGTCCTCCCCTTAGACCGTCGTTGTAGCGCGAAGCATCAAGCAGCCCTCCTGTCGGGAAGTCGGGATATATCTCGAAAGGTTCTTCTTTCAGGTAAGCAATAGAGGCATTGATAAGCTCAGGTATGTTGTGGGGCAAAATCTTAGATGCCAAACCCACGGCAATACCTTCGACACCTTGCGCCAAAAGAAGCGGAAATTTTACGGGAAGTGTTATTGGTTCTTTGTTACGGCCGTCGTATGATGGTTTCCACTCCGTTGTTTTGGGGTTGAACACAACCTCGTGGGCAAACTTGGTGAGGCGGGCCTCTATGTATCGGGGCGCAGCAGCCCTGTCGCCCGTGTATATATTTCCCCAGTTACCCTGGCAGTCAACCAAAAGCTCTTTCTGACCAATCTGCACCAGGGCATCACCAATGGAGGCGTCGCCGTGGGGGTGAAACTGCATGGTATGCCCGATAATATTGGCTACTTTATTGTAGCGGCCATCATCAAGACGCTTCATGGAGTGCAGAATACGACGTTGTACAGGCTTTAGCCCATCATTAATGTGAGGCACCGCCCGCTCAAGTATTACGTATGAGGCATAGTCCAAAAACCAGTCGCGATACATTCCCTGGAGTGGCGTGACCACGGGGAAGCCGGGCTGCCCATCAGGCATAGCAGCGCCTTCAGGGTCTTCCCCGTCGCTGCCTTCATAGCCTTGCATACCCTCATCGTATTCGTTTATCGGCTCGTCGTTTTCGTCAAAAGTGTTGTCCTTATCCATCGTCTTTATATCTAAGCTCTTAATTTAGGCTAAGCCACTATTTCTATAACATCTCTTCGTCAACAATCAGATTGTCGATAATAAAGTTCTGTCTGCTCATGGTGTTTTTGCCCATATAAAATTCCAGCAGTTCCCTCGATACATCTTCTTTGCGCACCCGCACCCGGTCAAGGCGTATGTCCTTGCCTATAAAGTGAGAAAACTCGTCAGGTGATATCTCACCAAGACCTTTGAAGCGGGTTATTTCAGGATTTGCTCCCAATTCTTTTATTGCATTTATCCTTTCCTCTTCGCTATAGCAGTAACGCGTCTCTTTTTTGTTGCGCACCCTGAAAAGGGGCGTTTGAAGGATATAAAGGTGTCCGTTTTTTATCAATTCAGGGAAAAACTGAAGGAAGAAGGTAATCGTCAATAACCTGATGTGCATACCGTCAACGTCGGCATCCGTGGCGATTATTACATGGTTGTACCGCAGAGATTCAATGCCTTCTTCAATGTTAAGTGCAGCCTGAAGCAGGTTAAACTCTTCATTTTCATACACTATTTTGCGCGTAAGGCCATAGGAGTTAAGCGGCTTTCCCTTAAGTGAAAAGACGGCCTGGGTGGATACGTCGCGAGCCTTGGTTATTGAGCCGCTCGCCGAGTCGCCCTCGGTAATAAAGATTGACGATTCGAGCTTGCGCTCATCATTGCTGTTGTAGTGGATACGGCAGTCGCGCAGCTTCTTATTGTGAAGACTGACCTTTTTGGCACGTTCTCGAGCCAGCTTCTGTATCCCCGAAATCGCTTTACGCTCCTTTTCAGAATCAAGTATTTTGCGCTGCAGGATTTCCGCTGTTTCAGGATTTTTGTGCAGGTAGTTGTCGAGATGCTTTTTTACAAAGTCGTTAATATAATTACGAATTGAAGTGCCGTCGGGCGACATATCCTTTGAGCCCAGCTTGGTCTTGGTTTGCGATTCAAAGACAGGCTCCTCAATCTTAATGCTGATTGCAGCAACAATGCCCTGACGGATATCTGCCACGTCAAAGCTCTTGTTGTAAAACTCGCGTACTGTCTTTACCAGTGCTTCGCGAAAGGCTACCAGGTGGGTTCCTCCCTGCGTTGTATGCTGTCCGTTTACAAAGGTATAATACTCCTCTCCGTATTGATTTGTATGTGTTAGTGCAACTTCAAGATCCTCATCCTTCAGCATAATAGGAGGATAGAGGCCGGGCTCGTTCATCTTTTCCTCCAAAAGGTCGAGCAGCCCGTTCTTTGATTCTATTATTTTGCCGTTGAAATTTATTGAAAGACCGGAGTTCAGAAAGGAGTAGTTTTTTAGAAGGTCTTCAATAAACTCTTCCCTGAAAGCATAAGAACCAAATATTTCGCTGTCGGGTATAAACTCTATATAAGTACCGTTTTTCTCATGGCTTGGCTCGATTTCATTTTCAAGGCTTAATTCGCCGCGTGAAAACTCAGCCCTTTTAACTTCTCCTTCTCTGAATGCTTGCGCCGTAAACTTGGAAGATAGGGCGTTGACCGCCTTAACACCGACTCCGTTAAGACCCACCGACTTCTTGAAGGCCTTGCTGTCGTATTTGGCTCCGGTATTCATCTTAGATACCGCGTCTATAAGCTTACCCAAAGGAATGCCGCGGCCATAGTCGCGTACAAACACTTTTCCATTCTCGACGGAGACTTCTATCTTCTTTCCAAAGCCCATCATGAACTCATCGACCGAGTTGTCCATTACCTCTTTCAGTAGCACGTAGATGCCGTCGTCACTATATGAGCCGTCACCCAACTTGCCTATGTACATACCAGGTCGGCGGCGGATGTGTTCTTTCCAGTCGAGCGTTTGAATGGAGTCTTCCGAATAATTCTCAATCATATCATGGTAACTTTTAGTCCTAAGCCGAATTTTCCTTTATCGCAATGGTGCAGATAGTGTAATGATAAATTGCTCCATTGGTAAAAAACCTCCAAATATAATTAAAAGCTAAATCCAAGCGAAATTTGTTTATCAACAACTTTGCTTAGCCTTTGATTACTAATACTATGCAATAAGTGATGCGATATTGGAAGGCAGAAAAATTCTTTGCTCAATATACTAATTTTAATTAAGGTCTGCTGAAAAACTCGCATCGCTTAATTCAGAAGGGTTGAAATTTGTAATTCAAGCATCTGACCTGACTTGAAAAGTCAGTACTTTCATAACCGC
>ENA-UOOK01002183-UOOK01002183.1-fermentation-metagenome-genome-assembly--contig:-NODE-2183-length-24538-cov-8.150431_pt1 | contig 24538 bp, 21 predicted proteins | sample MGYA00245777_ERZ724023 | MGnify/ENA primary metagenome ERZ724023 (study PRJEB28704, sample SAMN03018312) | fermentation metagenome | biome: anthropogenic terrestrial biome; feature: soil; material... | reverse complement strand
TTTATTGAAAATCGATAGCATGAAAAATTGTGAATATGCGAAAAGTTACTGCGGAAAGTGAGTTCCAAAGCAGAGCTTGACACTAAAGTATAATTTGTAAGTAGAAAAACGTTGTAAATACATATTATGGGAGAGATGACGGATTCATCCAACGAATAAATTCACAGGGATTCTCCTCTGCTCTCCTAAAACATATCATCACTTGCGATGTGGTAGAAATGAGTAATATTAAAAAGGAAATTACGGTCTTTATTGTTGTACTGAGTTTCTTGATCTTATGGGTGCTATTTACACAAGCTCCAATTAATACATCTACTCCAGATCCTGAGTCGCAAGTAGCTGGTATGGCTATTCAATTTAAAGATGGAGTTTCTGAATCAGAAGTAAAAGCTATTCTTCAAAACATTAACATGACTCGGAACTATAGAATGAGATATGATACTAACACTACAGATGAAAGATATTACATAACGGTTGACAAAGATAATTGGGATATAAGAAACGAGCTTAATAAAGCGATGAAGGAAGAGAAAAAAGATTGGATTATATCATCTCCTGCTCATGTCATCAGAACAGGAGATTATTACGTTTTTACAGTCTCTGAACAAGCAACCCAGGACGAAAAATTTCTTGCAATACTGGATAAATATGATATTAGAGTGGAAAGATTTGTTTGGTGTGATATTCGTTTTCTTTATAGTGATGGTCCCCTGACATATTGGATTCCGAAAGAAGATGCGATGAGGATAAAAAATGAGCTCGAAAAAAACGAAAATATTTTTACTGTATATCTTAGTTACATTTTTCCTTGATTTGACTGTATGTGACAATACTGTCATCTATTCGATTTTTACACTATATACCTCATTATAGGCTCTTTTTGCAGTACGGGATAATAAGCCCCTGAGCTGGCTACGGGGAATGAAAAGTGTTACAAAAGCCTACAATCAGGCAAATTCTAAAAGATCTTTTTGATGATTGGAATTCCCAGAATTGTTTTTTTCAAGCTTTATTTTCCCACCTTGCAGGGTAGAAATATGATTTGTATTTGAAGTAGGGATGTAAATTATAAAGATAACCGGGTCTATTAAAAGGGGTTAAAAAGTGGTTATTAAAAAATAACAAATAAAGATGCTTTCAGAGTAAATGCTTCAGGTATGACCACAAATTATCTTAATTATTTTTGCAGTTACAGTTTCCGTTTGTAACAACAGCCCAACTTTTTTATATTAGTAACCAAGTGAAATAAACATATATAGTAATATTTACAATAACTAAAGTAATATCATTTCAATGAATTTGAAATTACCTGGTGGGTAGTATGATGGAAACAGAACTTATGAGGATAGGGATTTCACTACCTGATGCTCTTCTGGATAAATTTGATAAGATTATTGAAAAAAGAGGTTATTCTTCCCGCTCGGAAGGCATAAGGGACTCAATCAGGAGTTATATTTCCTACTACGAGTGGATGAGTGGTATTACAGGCCATCACGTCGGAACAATTGCGGTAATTTACGACCACACACAACGTGGTCTTTCAAATGCCCTGACAGATATTCAGCACCAGTATTCTCACCTGATAAAGTCTTCTGTACATATTTACCTTGATAATGGAGACTGTTTTGAGATAGTTATTCTGGACGGAGAAGGAAAAGAGATAATAGAACTTGCTGAAGCTATGATGGCACTCAAAGGGGTAAAACTCTCAAAGCTCATAACAGCAGAATCAAACGAAACGATCTGACTTTCCATAGAAGATATGGATTAATACTCAGAGCCTTAAAAAATGAAACCTGAAAATCAGGTGAAATTCACCCTGATTATTCAATTTAATTTTGATCTTTCTCTGCATTAGAAAGATATCATTTACAAAACACCTGTAATGACTTTTCTCAATTTTTTGTTTCAATAAGAGTGGTCGGAAAAGACATATAAAAAAATTACTGAACAACGAGCAGAATTTTTCTTGCATTTCCCTTGCACCTGAAACTCCACACCTGCCTGCACTACAGGTGAGGAATTCCAGCATTGCAAGTTCATGCACAGATTTAGGAGGCGTTTCCCATTTTTACGTCCGTTCGTTAGACATATGTATGTATGAGAAGCTTCTATTTAATACTTTTCGTTGATTTCATAATATTTAATGTTATTATATTGAAAAAATGTATGAGGAAACAAAAGAAAATAAATTCTTTAAGAAACCGTGTTATATAATACTAATTTGCGTAAAATTCAGGGCCTTACTCTTCCCATTTTTGTCCATATATTTCATCAAACACAAGTTCAGAAAGGGATTTCCTTGTAGAAGTGCGCTTTCCGGGAGCAGGTTCTCCTATAGCAAGCACTGCCATAAGCTCGAGTTTTGACGGGCAGTTAAGGATTGAGTTAACCTTTTCATGCTGTTTCAGGATCTCCCCCAGCCAGACCGCGCCCAGGCCAAGATCACAGCAGGCAAGAAGCATATTCTGGATAGAAGCCCCTATCGCCTGGACATCTTTTGTCCTGTCGTAAGAATGTTCGGTATCAAGAAAAGCTGCGATAAGCAAGGGAGCCCCTTCAACAATACTGGAATAATGGGTGCATCCCGATAGCTTATGAATGGTTTCTGGGGCCCTTACAACTACAAAACGCCAGGGCTGGTTGTTTAAACCGGAAGGAGCCCAGCGGCCTGCATTGAGGATTGTGTTGATTTCTTCTTTGCTGATCGGTCTGTCGTTAAACTCACGGACACTCCTTCTGGTTAGGATGGCGTCAATAACTTTGTATTCTCCTGGTACTGGCATAGTTTCTCTCCATACTGAGTTTTCAATTTCTGAGTTTTCAATTTTAGAGTTATGAATATTCTGTTAAAACATCAACAGTGAGTTATTAAACTTTACCGGCATGCGGTCAGGTAACTTCGATAACAGAATCCAAAAAACAGTAAGTTTTGATTAAAAAAGCGAATAGCAAGAAAAACGAGTCGTGAAAAAGATATGTAAAAGAGAATGAGCCGTAAAAGAGAATGAGCCCGCCGGACTCATATAACTGACCCGGCAGGAAACAAAAAAGAGTTACTTCACTCTCAGTCGTCATCGATCTTCTTGTTGAGCCAGGGGATGTTTGCGCGGATCTGTTTTCCGACAACCTCAAGCGGGTGTTCCTTTTCCTGGCGTTCCATGGCTTTAAGCACAGGGTGATTGACCATTCCTTCGAGGACGAACTCTTTTGCGAACTCGCCGTTCTGGATCCTCTCAAGGGCTTCGTACATGGCTTCGCGGGACTCTTCATTGATAACTCTCGGACCAACGGTCATACCACCGTACTCAGCAGTATTGGAAACGGAGTGCCACATCCTCTCAAGCCCGCCTTCGTAGATAAGGTCCACAATGAGTTTAACTTCGTGGCAGGTCTCGAAATAAGCCATTTCGGGCTGGTACCCTGCTTCCACAAGCACTTCAAAAGCTGTCTTGATAAGTGAAGAAAGCCCTCCGCAGAGGTCAACCTGTTCTCCGAAAAGGTCGGTTTCGGTTTCTTCACGGAAAGTGGTCTCGTAAACTCCTGCCCTGGTTGCGCCTATACCCTTGGCGTAAGAGAGAGCAAGATCCCTGGCTTTTCCGGTTGCGTCCTGGTAGACTGCGATCAGGCCCGGAACCCCGATGCCCTCAGTGTAGGTTCTCCTGACAATGTGTCCCGGACCCTTGGGGGCAACCATGAAGACGTCCACATCTTTTGGAGGCACTATCTGGTTATAGTGGATATTGAAGCCGTGAGCAAAAACAAGGGCATCTCCGGCTTTCAGGTTGGACTCTATCTGGGAATAGTAAACCTCTGCCTGCTTTTCGTCAGGGAGGAGGACCATGATAACATCTGCAGCTTTTGCAGCTTCTTCAACAGTCATGACTTTCAGGCCGTCAGACTCGGCTTTTGCCCAGCTGGAGCTGCCTTTTCTGAGACCGACAATAACGTTAAGCCCGGATTCGTGAAGGTTTCTGGCGTGAGCGTGCCCCTGACTGCCATAGCCCATTATTGCGATTGTCCTATCCTTAAGTGCATCAAAAGTAGTTTCGTCATCATAAATTATCGTTGCCATGCTTGATTCTCCTGATTAATTTTCTAACTAATTCTCCTTTAATTCCTTGATATTGTAATTTAATTTTGTAATTAGCTTCCCTGTATTATATAAGAGGGTATTCAGATTTACAAACAATAAATTTCCCGAGAATTAAACTGATTTTCGAAGAAATCACTGTCTCTGGACCCGGGCGGTCTTAAAGTGAAAGAGAGGCCAGAAACCGGGAGCGTTTTAAAGAAGACCTTTAGAATTTGAAAAGGCTTTCGGCTGCCCAGTCTATAAAAAATAATTGAGCAGTTACCTCTCTTTACCTATCCTTAATATTTAAACCTTCTTTGGTCCGCGCACAAGTGCAATCTTGCCTGTCCGGACCATTTCTTTAATCCCGAACTGGCGGAGAAGCTTTTCGATTGCCTGGATCTTCCCTTCGTCACCTGTTACCTCAACGGTCATGGACTTTGGGGCAACATCCACTATCCTTGCCCTGAAGATATTTGCAATCTGGATAATCTCAGCCCTTGTCTCCACGTCAGCTGCAACCTTAATAAGGGCAAGTTCCCGCTCAACTGCATCATCGGCCCCTATGTCCGAGACCTTGATAACATCTATGAGCTTGTTGAGCTGCTTTGTTACCTGTTCGAGCACATGGTCATCCCCATGAACAACAATAGTTATCCTCGAGATTTCAGGGTCCTCGGTAACTCCCACAGCAAGGCTGTCGATATTATATCCGCGCCTTGAGAAAAGAGAAGCTACTCTGGTGAGCACACCGGACTTATTTTCCACAAGGACTGCAAGTGTATGCTTCATCAGTGTTCCTCCAGGTCAATGATCTCGTTAATTGCAGCTCCTGCCGGAACCATTGGATAGACATTTGCTTCACACTCGACAATAACCTCAACAACTGCCGGCCTTCCTGACCTGACAGCCTCTTCGATTGCAGGCCTGACTTCAGAAGGCTTTTCTGCGCGCAGCCCGAGAGCTCCGTAGGCCTCGGCAAGCTTTACGAAGTCAACACTGCCTTTGATAAAGGTGTAAGAGTACCTCCGGTCATAGAAGAGTTCCTGCCACTGCCTGACCATGCCCAGATAGCCGTTGTTAAGGATCACGTTAACAACCGGGATATCATTCTGGACCACAGTTGCGAGTTCCTGGGAGTTCATCTGGAAAGAGCCATCCCCTGCGATATTGATAACGGTTTTATCCGGCCTGCCGACCTTTGCTCCCATAGCTGCAGGGAACCCGTACCCCATAGTGCCAAGCCCGCCTGAGGTAAGGAAAGTCCTGGGCTCGCTGTATTTGAAGAACTGAGCAGCCCACATCTGGTGCTGTCCTACTTCGGTAACTATAATCGCGTCCTTGCAGACTTCGGAGATCTGCTCTATAACAAACTGAGGCATTATAGTATCCCTGGACTGTCTGTAGGTGAGAGGATACTCTTTCTTCCACTGGTTTACCTTTTCAATCCATTCATTGGATTTACAGCGCCGGACATATTTAATAAGGGACCTGAGCACCTGCTTTGCATCCCCGACAATGGGGACATGTACCATTACATTCTTAGAAATCTCGGCAGGATCGACGTCGATATGGATAATCCTGGCATTGGGGGCGAAAGACTCGATTTTGCCGGTTACGCGGTCGTCAAATCTCGCTCCAACCGCAATGATAAGATCGGATTCCTGAATTGCATAGTTTGCGTATTTGCTCCCGTGCATTCCCAGCATTCCGACATAAAGTGGATGTTCAGTCGGTATGGAGCTTATTCCCATAAGTGTGGTTGTAACCGGAGCCATGATAGCTTCTGCAAGTTCAACGAGTTCCGCACTCGCGTTCGAGCTTATTACTCCTCCTCCTGCATAAATTATAGGTCTGCAGGAGTTTGCAATCTCTTCGGCGGCTCGTTTAATCTGCTGGGTATTTCCTTTGTAAGTCGGCTTATAACTTCTAAGCTCTACCCTGTCAGGATACTGTAAATCAATCTCGATATTCTGTACATCCTTTGGAAGGTCAATTAATACCGGGCCAGGCCTTCCTGTGGATGCTATGTGGAAGGCTTCTTTTACAATCCTCGGGATTGCTTGTGCATCCTGTACAAGATAGTTGTGCTTGGTAATTGGCATAGTAATGCCCGTAATATCTGCTTCCTGGAAAGCATCGTTTCCGATAAGGGATCTTGGTACCTGACCGGTTAAGGCTACAATAGGCACTGAGTCCATATATGCAGTAGCAATGCCTGTAACAAGATTCGTTGCTCCGGGACCTGAAGTAGAAACGCAGACCCCGGTCTTTCCAGTAGCACGGGCGTACCCGTCCGCAGCGTGAGCCGCTGCCTGTTCATGGCGTACAAGTATGTGGCGCAGATCTGAATCATAGAGTTCATTGTAGAAAGGAATTATCTGCCCTCCGGGGTATCCGAAGAGAGTGTCAACCCCTTCTTTTTCGAGGCACTTTATAAGAGCCTTTGCGCCGTTGACTTTTTCTGTTGACCCGGTTGTCATTATTTATCTCCTTAATTATCTCTTGAGATTTGGTCTAACTGGACACTCACATTTCAGGTGAGCACCTTTCCAGTTAAGGGTGTGTTTATAAGAAATACTTTTTTATCAGTCTTATCTCTCACACTCACACTTTTTTGATTGCGAATTTCGCAAATACATCATAATCAATCATGTTATATATGGATGAGGGTATCTCCGGGATATATGAGTGTCAGAGATCCCTATTTCAAAAATTTCTTCAAACAGAAAAAGAAGAGAGGACAGAAGAGTCCTCCTGAGAAACCTTTGAAGTTCCACATCCTTTTGTGACTTACTCTTCCCGTATAAGGCGGTTCAGCCCGTTCATTACGGCTTCTACAGAAGCCATGATAATGTCCGTTCTGGCTCCACTTGCGGTGATTGACTTTCCTTCCTTGGAAAGCTTTACCCTTACCTCTACAAGGGCATCAGTCCCGCCTGTAACCGCGTCTACATGGTACTCTTCAAGGATGATGTCTTCAGCACAGGAACTTACAGCTCTCCGGATAGCATTGATTACAGCATCCACAGGCCCGTTTCCGATCCCTGCCTGTACGATTTCTTTGTCTTTTACATTGAGCTTTATGGAAGCGGTTGGAGTCACCCGGTTTCCGGATACGATGGTGAACTCTTCTAATTTTACCAGAGGTTCTTTGTAGATCGCAAGCACGGTTTCTGCAATGGCCTGCAGGTCAGCATCTGTAATATGTTTTCCCTGGTCGCCCATCTGCTTGACCCTGTTGAAAATCTCTTCAGTTTGAGCCTCATCAGCTTCAAGCCCCATTTCCTTTAAAGCAAGGGCAATAGAGCTCCTTCCCGCATGTTTACCAAGTACGATCTGGCGCTGCCGACCGATATATTCAGGGCTCATCGGCTCATAGGTCGCCTTGTCAGCCAGAAGCCCGTGCACATGAATCCCTGCTTCGTGAGTGAAAGCATTTCCTCCTACAAGGGCTTTATTTGGAGAAACTGGAATCCCGGTAAGGCGGCTTACAAGCCTAGAAGTCCGGTAAATCTGCTCGTGCTTGATGCCGGTATCATATTTATACAGCCATTCAAGGCACATTACGACTTCTTCAAGAGAGGCATTTCCAGCTCTTTCCCCTAAACCATTGATTGTCACATGTGCCTGCTTTGCCCCCGCCGCAAGCGCAGCGACAGTGTTTGCAGTTGCTAAACCAAAGTCATTGTGGCAGTGAATGCTGATAGGGGCTTTCAGGGAGGAAGAGAGGTCCCGGAAGATTTCGGTAGTCTTTTCAGGCACCAGAAGACCTACAGTATCGCAGAAGCATAATCTGTCAGCTCCGGCATCTATCCCATCTAAATAAATTGCTTTTAAAAAATCAGGGTCTGCCCTTGAAGCATCCTCTCCGCTTAACTCCACAATCAGGCCGTGGTCTTTAGCATACTCGGTTACCTCGGCTGCAATCTGCCTTACCGAATCCCGGTCCTTTTTGATTTTCGTCCTGATGTGCAGGTCAGAAACCGGAGCTACAAGGTGGATTGAATCGACATCGCACTCAAGAGCACGGTCAACGTCTGTTTTTACAATCCTGCAGTAGCTGCAGATTTCGGCATCGAGCCCTGCATTTGCTACAGCTTTGATTGATTCCCTTTCACCTGCAGAAGTAATTGCAGAGCCTGCCTCGATTATAGAGACTCTCATCTCATCAAGGGCCCGGGCAATTAAGAGTTTCTTCTCTCCTGTCAGGGCTACGCCGGGTGTTTGTTCACCATCTCTCAAAGTAGTATCCAGAAAGCGGATGTTTTCGAATAATATAATCCCTCAGTTTTTCTTTATTTGCGTATTATCATTCTGCAATATAGAGAAATAATATAAAAATAAATATATTATTTACCCCATTTACAGCATGCCGTTTCGTTATACATATTAATATACTTTTTCTTAGAGCCCGGCTCCTTACAAAGCTTTAGAAACTACACCGGGACCTTTGTATATTATTATAGTATACCATGGTATTTTTAGTTTCCAGTTAACCAAAAACCATAAAAAAGTGAGTTCTATCTCGTCATAAAAGTTCAAGATCCAAGCCCATGTTTAAAATTACATTTGATGGCTGTATTATTGTTACTGCTGCTCAAAATCCGATAATTAAGTGGCTACGCTAAACCCTGAACCACAGGTACAATTATTTTCAAGCATTCTTACAGATTTAGTGTTGCATCAGTTCTCAAAAATTAAATGATTCTGAATATTTGTGATCGACTCGTTTGTGATCGACTCTATACGATATTGCTATTTACAATTAAAACTTCATCTTTCTCAGATCATTAAACGTTTTTTTTGCATGTTTAATTTTGTTATATCTGTAAGATTTATTATATACTCCGATCTCTTTGACCTGACCATTAAATCCCATTTTAAATCGGTATTGGCCGTGTGATTCATTTGGGTGAAGACCCGTTAAATCAAGGTTTTTAAAATTATTTTTCTTTCCATCCACTATGCTGTGCCAGATTAAGAGCTTATAAGCGTTAAGATCGTTGTATTCGCCCCTCAATACCGAAGTATGACCCAGATATATCGTATCTTTATAGTAAAAGTTGATTAATGCCCCAATTTTTACTCCATTATACTCTGCGAAGAATAATCTTGCCATTTTTTCCGGAAAAAGGATGTCACGGAGTTTTTCAAAATAAGAATATGGCACTACGGCGTATGATACTTTCTTATAATTATTGCCTGATTGTTCAATGATCCTATCAATTAATAGTTTTTGGAATTGATTATAATACAGGTCTATATCTTCCTTATAGTTCTGACTTTCGTATACGATTACCCCGTTTCTTGAAGCTCGCCTTATATCTTTACTGAATTGTTTTTTGAATCCCTTGCATATTTCATTGAGCTCTTTTTCGATATTAATTATAGCAGTTTTTTTGATTTTTGTCTTATTATATCCATTTTGAATAAGCGTCGAGTCCAGACAATTATGATAAGGAGATATTAAATTATCAGTAATACTTTTTTTGTTTTTACTAAAAGAGTCAATAAAATCAAACATCAACTTATAAATATCCTCACTACTGGTAACACTGGAAAGGACACAGGGACCCCCAAAACTATATAATTTATTATGAGGGGAACATCCTATTTGAAAGTTCTTTGAAATACCTGGAAAATTTTCGTTAATTTTGAAGTCTTCAAAAAAATTTTTTAGAAAAAACGGAAAGATCCCTATTAATTTATTTTCGATCTCGTCTTCGACTACTATTGGCAAAGCCTCGGAATTTAACCCTTTTTCTATAACCTCGTTCCATTCCCAGGTATGATAAAAGGTTCCGTTAAGACTTTCTTTAACAACATTATTCCATTGTTTTTTATCTTCTACCCTTGCCTTTCTGCAAATGATATTAATAACCTCCTTCGTACTCAATTGTTATCTCCGCGCACTTTGCAGCCTCTTAAATTTCTTACCCAATTGTATCTTTATATATAAGATTTCTTTTTTGATTTCGATAATCAGGTTAACGAAAAGAAAAGTGTTCACTCATTTAATAAACATACTGATTTACATATCTAAATATAAATATATATATTAACGATTTTCTGTAAAGTTTTAAAATTTAATGATTTTTGCATTTCTTGACTGAAATTCAGAATTCATAAAAGAATCAAGTCTTTAATCAAAATAAATATTCGAGATATAAACTCTTTGATCAAAAAGCCTTATCACAATAATTGTAACCAATTACAATAACGTAAAAAAGAACCTGGAACTGGAAAATAGAACTCCAACAAAAAACGAATTACATCGACAATCAATATAAGAACCTCCAGAATAATTGGGATTTATTTTAAAAGTTGGAAACAATTATGTAGAATTTTATCACCACCCCGAATTCAATAGGATATGATCATCTTTCCGTCTCTATGTAAAAAAAATCAAATTTAAAAGTAAAATGAAGAGCACAAAAAATTATAACCAGGAACTTATCCTCTAAGCAATGTGGAATATCAGCGTAATGCACAGCACCAACTCGTTAATATAATTCCGCTGGTGCTGTTTTAGTGCAAACATTTCAACGTTGGAAATTAGTCCGCCTTATCAATCTCACTGTTATAACTTCAAAATTAGCCCTCTTGAGCACATCTCATTGTTAGAATCCATCAATAAGTCTGCTTGAGCGAGCGCAGCGAGTGAAACGGACCGCGTACTGTTGCGATTACATCGTAACTCCCAGAAAATCTTCGATTTTCTGTGATCCCGAGGCGCAATCGAGATTCATTTTTAATCCATAAATTAGTCCTCTTGAGCGAAGCGAAAAGGACCGCGGGCTCCCGAAACGCAATTCGGGAGGCGCAACTAGAGAGCCTTAGAAGTACTCTTTTACATTTTCTATTGCATTTACAATGAGAGAAACACAAGCTTCTACATCTGCCATATCCAGAACTTCTACAGGCGAGTGAATATAACGTGTGGCTATGCTAACCGTACCTGTAGGAATGCCTTCCTTTGTGAGGTGGATTGATGTAGCATCCGTGGTGCCGCCAGAACCTACACCCAGCTGATAAGGAATCTCATTTTTATCAGCTGTTTCCCTGAGCCATTTGAGAATCTGGGGATGGGCTATGAGACCTCTTCCTGATGCGTCTGCTACGGTTATTACGGGCCCTTTTCCCAGTTCCAGGGCTGAATCAGTTTTGTTGATGCCTGGATGGTCTCCAGGGATAGTAGTGTCCAGGGCAAGGGCGGCATCCGGGCAGATCCCGAAAGCACAGGTTTTTGCTCCTTTAAGCCCTACCTCTTCCTGAACCGTACCCACGGCATAGACATTTGCCTCGACTTTACGCTCATGGAGCCGTTTCATGACCTCAAGGAGGATTACAACTCCTGCGCGGTTATCAAAAGCCTTGGAGGTAACCTTACCATTTGCCAGGGGCATGAATTCCTGGTCAGTTGAAACCGGGGTTCCTATTTCGATTCCAAGGTTTTCGGCGTCCTCCCGGTCCTTTGCTCCGATATCAATAAACATATCCTCAAGTTTCACAGGTTTTTTTCTGTCTTCATCTTTCATCACATGAGGAGGCTTGGAACCTATAACTCCATAAATAGAACCCTTTTTGCCGTGTACTATAACTCTCTGGTTCAGAAGAGTCTGGTCAAACCATCCCCCAATCCCGACAAAGCGCAGGAACCCGTTTTCATCAATATACCTGACCATTAACCCTATTTCGTCCATATGGGCAGCCAGCATTACAGAAGGCCCTTTTCCCTCTTTAACAGCAATAAGGTTCCCCATTGTGTCTTTTTTCATACTGTCAACATAGGGCTCAAGCTCTTTTTCAAGCAGCTTCCGGACCTCGCCTTCAAAACCGGAAATTCCATGTGCATTTGTGAATTTTTCGAGAAGAGATTTTATTTCTTCAAGCTTTCCGCCTTTTTCAGTATTTTTTTCCATATAAGAAATCTCCTGAATCTTGTTTTTAATCTGTAATGTCAGTCTGAAGATCACAGGCTAATCCTGTGGATGCTATTTTAATTTGGCTTTCTGAACCTATTCATATTTTTACATCAGCTCTTTTATATTAATTAAATTGTTTGAATGTTAATGTTTAAGTTGAACTTATTGTTTAAGTTTTTGGCAGGCGCTATTAATCTCTTTCTGTGGTAGAGGGGAATTTTCGGAAGCTGTAAGGACAGAAACATTAAAATCCCTTCAGGTTTATTGAGACTCAGGTGAAAATTGTATGACTGCAGAATTACCTCCTCAAATCCAGAACCAGATAGCACAGCTTCAGCAGGTACAGCAGCAGGTTCAGGCTCTGGCCATGCAAAAATCTCAGATTGAAGCTATGCAAAAAGAGTCAAAAATGGCTCTTGATGAATTGGAGAGACTGGCTGACGACGCGGTGATTTACCGTAATGTCGGAGAACTGGTAATAAAAACAAGTAAAGAGGAGTCTGTTTCGAAACTTAAAGATAGAGAAGAAACCCTCTCTCTCAGGCTTCAGTCTATTTCCAGGCAGGAAGAAAGACTCACTACCCGCTTCAAACAGCTTCAGGAGCAGATCCAGCAGGCACTCGGCCCCAAAGCGCAATAAATTTTATTTTTTTACGTAAATCGGATACAGCAAAGAACTAAAGCTGTAACGGAGATTGTACCGAAATCCCGGAGTTCCGGGATTTTCGAAATTTATAAAAAACGGTAGCCAGAGTGGACAATGCAAGTTGATGAAGTGGAGTTTTTTAACCGGCTCCTTGACTATCGAAACATTTTATATTTGTGCCATAGGAATGCAGATCCGGATGCCGTTAGCAGTGCTTTTGCTCTTTCTGAAGCTCTAGGGGGAACCGTCGGACTCGTAGATGGATGTAACCGTGTAGCATCCGTTCTGGTCGACAGGCTCGGAATTGAAGTAGTGGATAAACCAGATCCCGCAAATTACGGTTTTGTTGTCGTGGTTGATACCTCTACAAAAGCACAACTAAATGACATAGAGCTGACCAGTTACTGTGTAATTGACCACCATACCACTACCGCCCTTACCGAAGATGCAGAATTTTACCTGCACAGGAACACGACTTCGACTGTAGAGATAGTCTACGATATCCTGAAGGTCATGGGAGCGCCGATTAACCGCAGGATGGGGATTGGCATGCTTACAGGAATTGTGACTGATACCGGGCATTTCAAGCACGCATCGGTCGATACTTTTCGGACTGTGGCAAAAATTATTGAGGCAAGCGGGGTTGAGTATGGAGAAGTCCTTGACCTGATGGCTGCCACCCCTCAGGATATCTCAATGCGCATAGCTATCCTGAAGGCAGCGAGCAGAGTTGAACTTGACAGGGTAGGAGATATGCTTATCGCTTCTTCTCATGTGAGTTCTTTTGGAGGCTCTGCCTCTTCTATGCTTATCAACATAGGGGCTGATGTGGCTTTCGTTGGCACTACCAAAGGAGAAAGTGTAAGGGTAAGTGCAAGGGCAAAACGCGACGCTGTAAATGCAGGAGTCAACCTTGGTCAGCTGATGGAAGACATAAGTAACGAATATAACGGCACCGGAGGCGGGCATTCAGGAGCTGCAGGAATAGATATAATTGCCAATATGGAAGATGTACTCCATAAATGCAGGGAGATGACAAAAAAAATCCTTGAGGCTTCCCTCGGAACAACTGCAAAAGAGATTTCCGAGGATGATAGTGAAGTCAATGAGGATGACTGATTGATAAACAAATCACAATGAACAACAATAGAAAAAAGATGGAAAAAATAACTTTAACTTTTCTTCTTGTTAAAAGTTACTATTTTTTATTAGGCTCTATTCCAGTCTATTTTAATTAAATTTGGAGAAGATCATTTTATTTGAAGAAGATCATTTTTCTATCCAGTAGCAACAACTATTATTTATATGAGAATTCAACTTAATCTTCCATTATCATATCTACCGGAAGTTTGTATCCGCTCGAAAGTGTCTCAACTTTCCGGAGCGAAAAAGATACCATCTTAAGCATGACCTTAAGGGGCATGAAATGAAAAATATACATAAAAAAAGGCCGAGAGAGACGCGGCCTGAAACAAAAAGGTCTCAAAATAAAGAACAAAGAGCGTGAAAAAATGCCAGAATACTGGGATCCTGAAATCGAGAAAATGCCTGTGGATGACTTGAGAAAGCTGCAGGAAGAAAAATTGAAAAAACTTGTACATTATGTGTATGAGAACTCGCCCTTTTACAGAAAAAGATTTGACGAACATGGGGTTCGCCCGGAAGATATCCAGACTCTCGAAGATATCAGGAAATTACCTTTTACATATAAACAGGATCTCAGAGATACCTATCCTACCGGAATGTTTTGCGTCCCGAACTCAAAGCTCGCCCGCTTCCACGCGTCCTCGGGTACTACAGGAAAACCGACAGTAGTTGGGTACACTCACAAAGACATTGAGAACTGGGCAGAGTCCCTTGCCCGAGCTTTCACATCCGTTGGTATGGGAAAAGACGATATACTTCAGGTAAGTTACGGGTATGGACTTTTCACAGGCGGGCTCGGTGCCCACTATGGAAGTGAAAAACTTGGAGCAACCGTACTCCCTACAAGTTCGGGAAACACAGAGCGCCAGCTTGAACTTATGAAAGACCTCGGCTCGACAGCCATAGCATGCACCCCTTCTTACTTCTTACATATAATTGAAACTGCCAGGAAAGAAGGCATCAGCATCCAGAAGGACACAAAATTAAAGAAGGGATTTTTCGGGGCTGAACCCTGGTCTGAGGAACTCAAAAAAAGGATAGAAGATGAGTCAGGCATTAAAGCTTATGATATCTACGGGACTTCGGAACTCAGCGGCCCCCTCTTTACAGAATGTGATGGACAGTGCGGCATCCATATATGGGCAGACATGTTCCTGGTGGAGGTCCTGAATCCCGAAACAGGAGAGCCTGTGCCTGATGGAGAGACTGGGGAACTTGTAATCACCACCCTTGTAAAAGAAGCAAATCCCCTTATCCGCTACAAAATAAGGGATCTAACCAGAAAACATTCTGAGCCCTGCAAATGCGGCAGGACGCATCCAAGGATCACACGCATCAGCGGACGCTCGGACGATATGATTATCGTGCGCGGCATAAATGTCTTCCCTGGTCAGGTCGAGTCGGTTTTGATGAATATTCCCGAAGTTGGGAACCACTTTATGATAATTGTGGACAGGATAGGACCACTTGACTCAATGAAGGTCCAGATAGAAATGCATGAGTCTGCCTTCAGTGACAAGATGTCGGACATGATGGCCCTTAAAAAGAAGATTGCAAGCGCTTTAAAGAGCGTGCTTAACCTTGCAGTCGAAGTGGAACTTGTTGAACACGGCACTCTGCCGCGTTCGGAAGGTAAGTCAAAGAAAGTCATAGATAAGCGGAAGATCTGAAAGCTTTAATTTGAAGATCTAAAAAAGCCAAGAAATATTATTTCGGAAAGAAAAAAGAATACTGTAAAAAGATATAAAAATACTGCTTCTTTCCGGTATTCCTTTTTTCAGTCCCTTTTTTAAGCTCTTATTAAAAATCCGGTAGAGTTTCATATCGTAAAAATAATACACCTGTAAGCTTAAATAATATACCTGCAAGCTTAAAATACAGATAGAAACTTATATTTATTCTGAGAAAAATATTGAGAACAGAAGTAAGAGGAAAAAGAAGTAACGGAAAAAGCAGGAAAAGAATGAGAATTAAAGTTTTATAAATTCGATAGAAAAGAATAAATCTAAAGGAAATAAGGGATAAAAGGACATGGGTGCTGGAATGGAAGACAAAGTGATAAAACAAATTTCCCTTTTTGCGGAAAACAAACCTGGCAGACTTGCAAGTGTGGCAAATAAATTGAAGAGTGCCGGCATAAACATAAGGGCATTTACCATTGCCGAATCAGGAGATTTCGGAATCATTCGCATGGTTGTGGACAGGTCGGATTATGCCCACCGCATACTCCACGATGCAGGGTTCACAGTTTCGGAAACCAGCGTTCTGGGAATCGAAATGGAAGACGTCCCTGGCAGTATGTCCCGGATTGCAGAAGTTTTCGGAGAAGCGAATATTAACCTTGACTACGCCTATGCTTTTGTCACCAGGGACCAGAAAGCCCTTCTTATTGTCCGGGTAAACGATACCCAGAAAGCCATAAAAACGCTGGAAGAGAACAATATAAAGCTAATCAGCATGAAAGGACTTGAAAAGATCTGATTTTGATTGAACGCCGGGTTTACGGAAAAGTAGCTTTAAAAAACCGGGAATTAGTCCAGAAACGGCACATTATATGATGCATTATATAAATGTGCCCGGGAATCTGGAGTTCTCTTTTTTTGCAACCAGGAGATACATATAGCCTGAAGTGTTTTACCAGGAATTATTTTTACGTCTCCACTGCGTAAATAGATATACATTATAAATATAAAAAGAACAAATAGAGAAGAACTTTTCTGAGAATAAATAAAAAGCAGTGCATACAAAGCAAAAAGGGATTGCACGACAAAAAAGTAAAGTCAGCCGGTTTGACTAAATGACAGAGAATAAAGACAGCTTACAGGAAAACGCTCAAAACCCTTCAAAGAATAAACTTGGTGGGACTCATACTACAATTATTGGAGGGAGAGCTGGAAAAAAACTAATAAAGCTTGTAAGCCAGCATCCTGAAATTAAAAAAATAATTCCATCCGTAATTTCTGTAAAAGGCGTTGCAGGGGGAAAGCTTTTTGGAAAAGTACTGCGGGCTGACTCCAGGGGTAATCTGAGGCTATTGCTTTCAGAAGGCAGAAGTTTCCAGGAAGTTAGGCTGGTGACAACAGTCGGTACCGCTGAGGAGGGGGATAGAATCATGAATGAATTAAATGAAATCATAAAAAATGCCCTCTGAGGCGTAATAGGAGAGATTACTTGGCATTCATAGGAGTTGACCACGGAACAACAGCAATGCGTTTTGCACTTATCGAAGGTGAAAAGGTTCTGACCTTTGAACTTGGAAGGGCCGAAGCTGCTGCAATGTCAGAAAAAGAAATCCTGGAATCCATTGAAAAAGAGTTTGGAATCAAAGTTGAAGATATTGATTTGATTGCCCTGACGTACTCAATGGGGGATGGTTTTTCCGAAATAAAAGACATAAGGAAGCTTGAAGGAAGAGGGCTTCAGAGTACGGAAGGGGCAGGAAAAAAGACAGGAGGAGGCACAAGAGTCTTTGATGCCATTAGAAACTCTGGCATTCCGGCAGTAGCAATTCCTGGCCTTCACGCGAGAAGTAAAGTAGACCCAAGAATGAAGGTATTTTCCCATCTCACAAGCCCTGAAAAACTGGGGATTGCATACCACATCAGGTGTCTGGGCTACGAAGACTTTGTTGTTTCCGACATCAGCTCCAATACTGTGACCCTTGCAGTTGCTTCGGGAAAAGTAGTTGGTGCAATCGACGCCTGCATTTTTGCTCCCGGAGTTCACCACGGACCTCTTGACCTGCAGGCTATAAGGAATGTTGATGACGGGCTCCAGACAGCGAACCAGGCATTCATGGAAGCAGGAGTCCTGAAGATGACCCTCTATAAAGACAGGAAGGAACTGCTCAATGCAGCCGAAAATGGGGAAGAACCTGCCCTGCTTGCCCTTGATACAATAGCCCTTTTTGCAGCTATGGAGATCGTTTCAATGCAACTTCTCCTGAAAGATTATGGAGCTACCGGAGCTGTCTTTCTTGCAGGGTCGGTAGGAGAAGTGGAATATATACAGAAAAAGATCCGCAGACACCTTAGTCAGGACTGTCTTAGCCTTGGAAAATGGCATGCTGCGATAGGCTGTGCCGAGATAGCAAGGGACGTATCTGCCGGAGAAAAAAGTATTCTCGGGGTAGACGTGGATTATTCCTGATATGAGAGTATCCTTAAAGAGAAGAATCAGATAGTAAATCAGGTCTTTTCCATAGATTCTTCATACTCGTCTTCGGGGTATTCTTCATGTTCCGAGGAATCAAGTTTCCCTTCTTCATCTTCATCATAACCGCTCATACGGTTTTTGTCCATGAGAATGACATAATCTGCGGAGTTCTTGAGTGCCGTGGAAAATCCGGGCTCAACCCCGAAGATAATGGTCTCTTTCCCATGTTCATTTGCTTTGTTCAGTAACGGTTTGAAATCCGCGTCGCGGGTTACGATTGCAAGAGTGTCTATATTGGGATTGTAGACCAGTTCCATGCCCTCAACTGCAAGACGCACGTCCACGTCACTGGAACAGATTATGGGCTCAAGTCCATGATTTTCAATAGCCTCGACAAGCTTGTCAGAGGCATACTGGTTCAGGAAAACGCGTCCGATCTTGATATTCCCGTAGTCCTTCAAAACGTCCCGTATTTCCTCAAGATTTACATCAAACTCTTTTCTGAGTATATTCGGTCCGTCTACCAGAAGTCCTATTTTCCTCCTGCCGACTTCTTTCTTAGTGCGGAGGTATTTAGAAATGGAATCAAGTCCGCTTTTTACAGGCTTCATTATCAATGTCCTCTGTGATCCTTACAGTTTTACTCAACCTGCATCTTTTAATCACCCAGCGATTAAAGGAGAATTAACCTGTGAGGGCGATAGAGTTTCCAGCAGCCTGCCCACACCACTGGAATGGGTTGTCTGTATTAAACTTAAGAAAGTCGTAGCTTCATCACACACATAAATTTACAGCTGCGGTTTTTCAAGTTTAAACCCTTATACACGGCAGTTCGGGTAATAATCTGATTATATCTAAATATTTGCTTTTCTGTAGTAAAACATTTGCATACTTTGACAATAAAATGTATTAAATGTACCTTGTCTGGGAGCCTTGACTGAAAATTCTGGTCTGACCCTGAAAAGGTAACTCCTGTGATATAAGTAAGCCCCTCCAGATTAAACGTTTTTAGCTATAGAACATAAGATATATATTATAGAATTATAATTTATCGGAAAAAGGCCCTTTTTTAACTTCCCTAATAATAAAAGGAGACTCCCGGAGTTCAAAGACATTTTCGGTTTTTCGTCCTTTCTTCTGCCTGCTATACTGAATTTCTCCTAATTTCTGAAGGAAAGCTTCATAAACCTCCATAAACTGTCCAAATTCCGCATTATTAAGTTCTATTATTCCTTCCCTTCCTGCAAGCCAGTCATAGACCTGAAGGAGAACAACTTCTCTTACCCTTTTAAGCCCCTCTTCTTCAGGCTCTTCAGGGGCTTTTTCAAAAAAAAGAGTACTCTTCAGCTTTGGGGACCAGGCTGCAAAAACCCGCCTGAAGTTTAAGATCTGGATTGGAACTTTATCCCCGGGACCAGGTCTCGGATGATAGTACCTGTCCAGAGAAAAAGTCTCTTCCTCCAGTTTCACCACCTGCCGAAGTACCTTGTTCTCATATATTTTTCTTCTATTTTCTTCATACGAAAACCCATATAAAGTCCGACAAAGAGCCCGCTCAGGTGAGCGGTATGGGCTATCATGTCTGATGAATTGACCATCAGAAAATCAAAAATGGCAAAGATCAATAGAGCATGCTTTAAGCGCATAGGGATAAAATAAACATATACCCTGAGATTCGGTTCAAGTACGGTAAGAGCTGCAAAGACCCCGTAAATAGCTCCGCTGGCGCCAATCATAGGACCGGGGTAAATGTTAAAAATGGGCCTGCTTAAGAAAGTGTACCCTATTGCGGATAGAATTCCTGCAGTAAAGAAGATTATAAGGAGCTGATTATTCCCAACCCTTCGCTCGAGTGCAGTCCCGAAAAAGTACAGGACAAGCATATTAAAAAAAAGGTGCCATAATCCAGAATGCAGGAAAATGTATGTTACAAGCGTCCAGGGTCTTGTCATAAGAGAACCAGGGTCAAACTGAAAAGCGTTTATATAGAGAGGCCCTATACCTGGGACAATTTCCAGAAGAAAAGAAATTACACATAGGAAAATGATTGTCATCGAGGGACTTGCAGAGATAGAAGTTTTGATTCTATCAGTCGTTCCGCTTCGGGACCCATATGGTGTATCGCGATTAAACATGTTAAAATTACTCTCTATTTTATACTGGATAAAATTTATGAATAAAATCCCTGAATAATAAGGCAGATTATAAGAAGCTGCTCTGAATATCTCAAGACGGATCAGGTAATATTATTCAAATGCAAGATGTTGTTCAAACACAAGAATATTATCCCAAACATAGCTAAGGAACAAATAATAGGTACATGTTGGTTCCAGGTACATATTGATGCATAACAAGAGTTATGGACTGAAAAGGCTGACTTAAGAGAAACTCAGACTTTGACCCAATCCCATAAGCTCATGTCTTTTCGAAGTTCTCAGGTTTGTATCCTGTTTTTCGATATTATATTGAAAATCTCTAAGATAACAAAGATTAAATGCATATCTCAGCAAACCAGATTGATTAATTTTAACCCCAAATCTGGAAACAGGCAATTCAGAATCTCTAATCTGTTCAATGTCATCGCATAATTTCATTATTATTCTATGGTATATCATGCTTATTCTACGGCATATTATGCTTATTCTATGTATATCATGCATATGATATTAATAACACATAGAGTCCAGAAACAAAACCAAACCTCATTTTAAATTGAAGTAACAATTATTAAAATCAAGAGATTTATCAATAAATATACAAATAAGAAAATTATAGAAATTTCATTTCGAAAAAAAAACATGAAAACGGTTTACAGCGTTTACTTTATAAATTGCTTTAGAGAACGTTCCGATATAAATAAGTTTTGCTATTTTTATAAGAAAGAGAAGTATAATAAATATATAGATCATTGAGAATAATATATTAAAAGATAGAAAGGAATAAATTGGGTAAGATTTATCCAGAATATAGGGTTTAAGTAAGAATAAGCTTTAGAATTATTTGTATTAAGTATGAAAAAAGAAATAATTAATAACAAGTATAAAACTCAAAGAAAAAAAGTATTGAAATTAAAGAAGATCTCTTTTGAAAAACGGCATGCTTCGGCACCCAATATATTTTTAAAACATAAAGTCTTTGAGGTTTTTTTTAAGAAGAATGAGTCTCCACATTCCATTTTACCCTTTTCGAAGAGGGTGTTACAAATTAGAAAATGTTATATAGATTTGGTACGTTTAGACTTTTAATTAGTGTTCATTATCCATCGGTAGCGACCTCTGCTCAATATTAAGGTCTCAATCGTTGGCAAAAACGGTTTTTTTGAGATATAGGGCGTAAAAATGAACATTGAAGAGAAATAATGCCCTAAAAACGACTTTTTCAAGAGAAATATTCCCTATAAAAACGCTTTTATTTCAAAAAACGTTGGTAAAGCGTTAAAAGTTCAATTTGAGAGCTTAAAACGTTTTGCTAGAAAACGTCATTTAAACGGTTGTAACTTTAAAGCAGACGGCAAAATACATAATGTATAATCATGAAGAATATGCCGAATATCAGGATTGCAATCGTATTGATGAAGTCGACTTTAAACAAATTTAGGAGGTAAAGCTCAAATGAGCAAACTAACTACCGGGAGTTTTTCTATAGAAGATCTGGAATCCGTTCAGATCACTATCAATAATATTGTAGGAGCAGCAAAGGAGGCTGCTGAAGAAAAAGGAAAGGAGCTCGTTAAAGCAGGCCCCACACTTCTCCCAGGACTTGAGTCTTATAGGGATGACTGGAACTTCAAACTGCTTGACCGTTACGAGCCTGTTATCACCCCAATGTGTGACCAGTGCTGCTACTGTACCTATGGACCCTGTGATCTCTCAGGGAACAAGAGAGGTGCATGTGGTATTGACATGATGGGCCACAATGGAAGAGAATTCTTCCTCCGCGTGATCACAGGTACTGCCTGTCATGCAGCTCACGGTCGCCACCTACTCGACCATTTGATCGAAACCTTTGGAGAAGACCTGCCTCTCAACCTGGGGCAGTCCAACGTGCTTACCCCAAACATTACAATCAGTACCGGACTTAGCCCCAAAACCCTTGGAGAAGTTAAACCGGCAATGGAATACGTTGAAGACCAGCTGACCCAATTGCTTGCAACAGTTCACGCCGGCCAGGAATCCGCAGAGATTGATTACGACTCCAAAGCCCTCTTCAGCGGCAGTCTTGACCACGTAGGCATGGAAATTTCCGATATTGTGCAGGTTACAGCCTATGATTTCCCGAGAGCTGACCCAGAAGCTCCATTAGTTGAAATCGGAATGGGAACAATTGACAAGTCCAAACCTTTCCTCTGTGTTATTGGACATAATGTCGCCGGCGTCACCTACATGATGGACTACATGGAAGACAACAACCTGACTGACAAGATGGAGATAGCTGGGCTCTGCTGCACTGCAATAGACCTTACAAGGTATAAGGAAGCCGATAGAAGACCTCCATATGCAAAGGTCATCGGTTCAATGGCTAAAGAGCTAAAAGTAATCCGTTCCGGAATGCCAGATGTCATTGTTGTAGATGAACAGTGCGTCCGCGGCGATATTGTACCTGAAGCTCAGAAACTCATGATTCCGGTAATAGCATCAAATCCCAAGATCATGTACGGGCTTCCGAACAAGACAGATGCCGATGTTGATGAGACCATTGAGGAACTCAAGTCCGGAAAGATTCCAGGCTGTGTAATGCTTGACTATGACAAGCTCGGAGAACTCTGCATCAAGCTCACAATGGAAATGGGTCCAATCCGCGATGCCTCCGGTATCACTGCAATTCCTACAGACGAAGAATTCAAAAACTGGGTTACAAAATGTGCAGACTGTGGAGCCTGCATGATTGCTTGCCCAGAAGAACTGGATATCCCCGAAGCCATGGGATTTGCAAAGGAAGGAGACTACTCATATTTAGAAAAATTACACGACCAGTGTATTGGCTGCCGCCGCTGCGAACAGGTCTGTAAGAAGGAAATACCAATTCTCAACATAATCGAAAAGGCATCCCAGAAACAGATTTCTGAAGAGAAAGGCTTGATGAGAGCTGGCAGAGGTCAGGTATCTGACGCCGAAATCCGTGCAGAAGGTCTTAACCTGGTTATGGGTACTACACCAGGTATCATCGCAATTATCGGATGCCCGAACTATCCAGAAGGCACAAAGGACGTTTACTACATCGCAGAAGAGTTCCTGAAGAGAAACTTCATTGTAGTGACGACAGGCTGTGGAGCAATGGATATTGGTATGTTCAAGGATGAGGATGGCAAGACTCTCTATGAGAGGTTCCCAGGAGGATTTGAGTGTGGAGGACTTGCCAACATTGGGTCCTGTGTTTCTAACGCTCACATTACAGGAGCAGCTGAAAAAGTCGCGGCTATCTTTGCCCAGAGGACACTTGAAGGAAACCTCGCCGAGATCGCAGACTATATCCTTAATCGTGTAGGTGCCTGCGGGCTTGCCTGGGGTGCATTCTCACAGAAGGCTTCATCAATCGGTACCGGCTGTAACATACTTGGTATCCCTGCAGTACTCGGTCCCCACTCCTCTAAGTACAGGAGAGCACTGATTGCCAAGACCTATGAAGAGGACAAGTGGAAAGTCTACGATGCAAGGAATGGACAGGAAATGGCGATCCCACCAGCACCAGAATTCCTCTTGACCACAGCAGAGACCTGGCAGGAAGCAATCCCGATGATGGCAAAGGCATGCATCCGTGTATCCGATAATAGCATGGGTAGATCCATAAAATTGACTCACTGGATGGAACTCCACAGGAAGTACCTTGGAGCAGAACCAGAAGACTGGTGGAAGTTCGTCAGAAACGAAGCTGACCTCCCGCTGGCTACCCGTGAGGCACTCCTCAAGAAACTTGAAACAGAACATGGCTGGGAAATTGACTGGAAGAGGAGGAAAGTCATCTCTGGTCCAAAGATCAAGTTCGACGTATCGGCACAGCCCACTAACCTCAAAAGACTTTGCAAGGAGGCCTGAATTAAATGGTTGATACTACCAAGAACACAAAGGTCTTTACCAGCTACGGGGTGAATACCTCAAAAACCTTAACTCCTGAAATGGCTGCAAAGCTTATCTCAAAAGCAAAGAGACCGCTCCTTATGGTAGGAACCCTGACTCTTGAGCCAGAGATGCTTGATCGTGTAGTAAAAATTTCAAAGGCTGCAAATCTCCCTATTGCTGCAACCGGGAGTTCCATGGCAGTCCTTGCTGATAAAGATGTAGATGCAAAGTATATCAATGCACATATGCTCGGCTTCTACCTGACTGATCCCAGCTGGCCTGGCCTTGATGGAAACGGAAACTACGACATGGTCATAGTCATAGGATTCAAGAAATACTACATCAACCAGGTACTGTCCGCAGCAAAGAACTTCAGTAACTTGAAAACAATTGCGATTGAAAGAGGCTATATCCAGAACTCAACGATGTCCTTTGGAAACCTTAGCAAAGCAGATCACATCGCAGCACTGGATGAGGTAATTGACCTTTTATAAGTTTAATTTAGGAGGCGAAATATAATGGCAGAATTCCC
>ENA-UOOK01002182-UOOK01002182.1-fermentation-metagenome-genome-assembly--contig:-NODE-2182-length-24539-cov-9.194004_pt1 | contig 24539 bp, 13 predicted proteins | sample MGYA00245777_ERZ724023 | MGnify/ENA primary metagenome ERZ724023 (study PRJEB28704, sample SAMN03018312) | fermentation metagenome | biome: anthropogenic terrestrial biome; feature: soil; material... | reverse complement strand
CTTGACCCGGCCACCGGGGAGCTTGTCAATGACCCGGCCACACTGGCGTCAATGAACGCAAATACTACAATGTGGTCACCGTTCATGACCAGGCACGTTTTCAGTGACTGGGCAGTGGAAGATGGCTCCTTTCTGAGGCTGAATACACTTACTCTCGGGTACTCGCTTCCTGATATTGTAACCGAAAGGCTTCACATACAGCGTCTGAGATTCTATGTTTCAGGCCAGAATGTGTTCGTGTGGACAAACTATTCGGGATTTGATCCTGAGGTCTCTTCGAGGAGAAACACAGTGCTTACTCCGGGACTTGATTACTCGGCTTATCCAAAAAGCAGGCAGCTGTTGTTTGGTGTGAACCTGACTTTTTAATCCGATAAAAAGAGATGAATATGAAAAAGTTCGTATATATTCTGATTAGTATCGTTTTTGCCGGCCTGCTTGTGTCGTGCGAAGACTTCCTGGAAGCTCCGTCACAGTCAACGCTGGATGAGTCGCTGATCTTCTCCAATCCGACCCTTGCAGCATCGGCCATTGACGGCATAAAGGAGCCGATAGGTCAGACAAACTCTTACAGGGGACGGTTCCTGACGCATTACGGTGCAAACACTGACATAGAGTGGTTTAACAACTCCCACCAGGCAGGTGCAAGGTCGGACCTGTCAAGATATCTCAATTCGGCCATCAATACTGACATGAACACGGCTAACAATGCCTGGGCGCAGATGTATTCAGGCATTGAGCGTGCGAACATCTGTATAAGGGGTCTCCGCACCTATGGCAATCCGGCTCCGGGAACGGAAATGGGACAATTGCTCGGGGAGGCGCTTACCCTCAGGGCCGTTTACTATGCAGATCTTGCAAAGGCCTGGGGTGATGTGGTTGCCAGGTTCGAGCCTGTATCTTCAGAAACAATGTACCTGTCAAAGAGCAGCCGGGATGAGATATACAAACAGCTCATTGCTGACCTGGGGGAGGCTGCAGAACTTGTGGCGTGGCCTAACGGCAATGCGAGAACCACAACCACGGAGGGGATCAACAGGGCATTCGTGAAGGCTTTCCGGGCACGGATATGCCTTGTCGCTGCAGGGTATTCACAGTATCCTGACGGAATCCGGCGCAGCAATGATCCCGAGCTGGCGGTATCAACCCTCTATCCGGTTGCAATGCAGGAGTGTCTTGATGTTATCAGCAGCGGAACCGCAAAGCTGGAGGGCAGTTTCGAAGGATTCTGGAGGAAGGTGTGCGAGGAAAATATAGCAGCAGGTGGTGAGTCACTCTGGGAAATTCCCTTTGCCGACGGCCGCGGCCGGATGGCATTCACCTTCGCTGTTAAGCATGCAAGCGCTGACCAGTATACCGAACAGCCACGTGGTGGTGACTACGGTCCGCTGCCGCATGTCTTCTATGATTATGACGTGAAGGACACCCGCAGGGATGTGACCTGCGTGCCCTACTCATGGGGAACAGCTACAAACAAGGTATCGAAACAGACAATCAACACCGGCAACGGCGTCTCCCTGTGGTATTTCGGCAAGCTCAGGTATGAGTGGATGAAAAGGTATGTCACCTCCACCAATGACGACGGACTCAATGAGATCTACATGCGTTATGCCGAAGTGCTGCTTATGGCAGCAGAGATCCAGAATGAACTTGGCAATCTGGGGCCGGCAAAGGACTACCTGAAGCAGGTGAGGCAGAGAGCATTCAGACAGGCTGACTGGCCAGTAAAGGTTGACGCTTATCTGAATGCAATCACAACCAAAGAACAAATGTTTACCGCCATTATCAACGAACATGCTTTTGAGTTCTGCGGCGAGATGGAACGCAAGGCTGCGCTGATACGCTGGAACCTGCTGGGAACCAAGATGGATGAGGCGCTGGCGAAGATGACCAGCCTCAGCAACCGGGAAGGCAGCTACTCCGACGTGCCGGAAATGCTCTACTACAGGTATGCACCTGACGGCGAGTCACTCCAGTTCTATGGGCTGAACAGGGGCGAGACAGCAGACATGTCGTCTGACTATACCTATAATACTGTTTACGTGAGCTCCGATAAACTCGGCACTTCCAAAATCAACTCGCTCTACACTAATGATCCGGATCAGAACCAGTTCTGGCCTATCTGGCAGGTTTTCATAGACGCCAGCAACGGCGCCCTGAAAAATGATTATGGCTATTAAACCAACTAAATCGTTATCAATGAACAAGATAATTATAAAAACAGGATTATTTGCCGGGCTGATCACGATGATCTTGGTCACCGCCTGCAAGGAGCAGATTGACCCGGTGGTGGAGGATCTTGATTTCAGCAGGGCATTTTCGCCGGTTGGAATAGAAGCGATCATCAGCAAAACCACAACAGTTACTATTACATGGACCTCGGTTAAGAATGCCGACCATTACATCCTTGAGATCTATGACGGAGCAACTGCATCGGGAACACTGGTACACTCAGCCGAGGTTTCCCCTACTGAACAGAGCCAGGTCTCTTACACTTATGTGCTTCCTGCAGGTGACACACAGTTCTCGGCCAGGATAAAAGCCGTCAGCTCCATTCAGGGGGTTGATGAATCAAAATGGTCAGTTATTGCATTCAGAACCGACCCTGAAAACCTTTTTCAGGGATATGACACCTATATGTCGGCTATGAATGGTTGCATCGTGCAATGGAAGCCTGGGGCAGCAGCCACCTCGCTTCTCCTTGTCAACGGCGGCACAGAGTTGCCATTCACACTCAGTGCAGAAGATCTTGAACTCGGAGGGAGACAGTTGACAGGATTGCCTAACGGTGTTTATGAGGTACGGCTGATGAACGGGAACTTTATAAGGGGCCGGACACATGTCGTCATTGAAGGAGACGTGCTGGTGGAACCGGGTGGCGATCTGAAGGCAGCCCTTGACGCATTGCCCGCCGGAGGCGTTGTACTACTTGTGAACGGAACATCTTACCCGCTGTCAGAGGTTGATACCGTGAGGACGAGTACCAAGATAAGAGGCATTCTGCCAGGTGACCTTCCGAAAATTTATCTGGTGACAGATGGAGGCAACCACATGTTTGACATCGGAACTGCAATGACAGCATCTGACTCACTGGTCTTTGAAAATGTCGATATCAGCTGCGCATATGATGACGGTGCCATAAAACACAGGGGTGTCATTGACCAGGAAGGTGATGCATTCACGATAGGGGCAATAAAATTCCGCAACTGCATTATCAGGAACTCGGGCCGGAGCGCCATCCGCCTTCGCGGCAATGCCGCCGGCCAGGTCATCAATAACGTTGAGTTCCTGAACTGCGTCATGTATGATTTTGCCTTTGACAGCCATTACGGCGTACTGAACGGCGCTGCAACCGGGAACTTTATAAACATCAAATTCATTAACTGCACTGTCTATAAATTAAGAGGCGGCATCATCAACTACGGAAACGGAGCAGGATGCCAGAGCGTTGTGGTCGATAACTGCACCTTCAATGAAACATGCATTGACAGCGGTAGCTCAAGGTTTTTCATTGACTTCGGTACAAACAATACATCAACGGGTACGCTTACCATCAGTGACTGCATCCTTGGACAGACTGTTGACAGGGCAAACGGTGTAAGACCTGGCGCTATGACAATGACAATTACAGGGTCATTCTATACATCTGATTTCTATGACGGGACAGGGCCGGTGAAGAACCTGATGGAAGCGTACGCCGGTGCTTCAACAGCCCTGTGGACAGACCCTGCAGGAGGCGATTTCAGCTTCCAGGACAAGAGTTTTAAAGGTATCGGCCTGGCCGGCGCACCACGCTGGGCTGACTAAGTTTGAGGTTTGGATTTTAGGTTAATTCTGTAATTACTCCTGTGGACCGGGAAGTCTTTCCGGTCCCCGGGGTAATTTCAGATAAGGTCCGCCGGAAAGAATTATCCTGCCAGACATGAAGCGAAGGAGAATCCATATACCGGTCTGTAAGACATTGTTACTGACGGCTTTCTGTTCTGTCATTGCTGCCGGGCTCAATGCCCAGGATCCATATAAGGTGGCAGACTGGAAAACTGAATTCACCATGCGCTCATACCTTCTTCAGGAGATGCATTCCCTCTATGATCGTCGCCGTGAACGGCTATGTGAAGCACTGTCAGATGAGCGTGCTTTCAATGAATACAAAGCCGGATGCAGAGGGAGTTACCTCCGCCTCCTGGGAGAGCTTCCCCCGGAGACTCCGCTGAATGCTGAGATAACAGGCCGTATTACCCTCGGCAATATTGGTCTTGAGAAAGTTATTATTGAGTCGAGGCCCGGGCATCATGTTACCGCCAACCTCTACCTGCCGGCAGGGGAGGGTCCATTCCCGGCAGTGCTCTTCTTCTGCGGGCATGAGATGACATCAAAAGCAACTCTTTCTTATATGGAAACAGCCATTCTGTTTGCAGCTAACGGCATAGCAGCAATGGTTACCGATCCCATCTCACAGGGTGAAAGGGTTCAGTTTACTGATACTGAAGGGAGGCGGATCCTCAGGGGAAGCACAACCGAGCACACCCTTTTGAATGCCGGCGCCATACTGACCGGTAGCAGTGTTGCCGCATGGGAATTGTTTGATAATGTGAGAGCCCTTGATTACCTCGTCTCAAGACCTGAGATAGACAGCAATCGCATAGGATGTATGGGCAATTCCGGGGGTGGAGCACAGACAATGTGGTTCATCGGTTATGATGACAGGGTAAAGGCATCAGCGCCATGCAGCTTCATCACAACCAGGGAGAGGGAATACGGACTTAATGGTACCGGTGACGGATGCCAGCAGATTCCCGGCGAGGGAAAGGCTGGCCTCGAGATAGCTGACTACCTTGCCATCTTCGCTCCCAAACCCCTGCTTATTCTTGCCGGGAGATATGACTTTGTTGATTATCAGGGCGCCATTGATGCATTCAATGAATTGAAGTCAGTCTACACTCTGACCGGTCACCCTGACAGGATTTCACTGTTTACCGGTGATGACGGGCACGGGCTGTCTGCCCCTAAAAGGGAAGCAGCCATGTTGTGGTTCAGAAGATGGCTTGATGCCGACAACTCACCCATTGTCCGTGAGATTCCGGCTGCACCTGCAGAAGAAGATACCTGGTGCACTCCGTCAGGCCAGGTTAATGCCATGTACCCCGGTGAGATCACCATGCAGGATTATAGCAGGAGGAGAGTGCCGGAACTGGCCGCTGAGAGGCGGAGGTTTATTGAAGGAAGCAACAGGGAAGCACTCAGAGACACACTGAGAAGACTCCTGTCAATACATAGTGATTGCCGTGAAGGGGTAAGCATTGAGACCAGGGGCAGTTTTCCAGTTAATGGGCATTCCACAGAAAAACTGATAATCAGGCGCACCGGTGAGGTTCCCCTGCCCTGTCATCTGTACCGGAACACCTGGAAAGGTGTTGCTGATACCCTGATCATCTGGCTGAGTCATAAGGGAAAGGTGTCACTTGCCGCTGACAGCACTCCGGAAGGATTCCTGCCTGGCAGGTACAGGGCTGTTCTGGCAGCTGATCTGCGCGGAATGGGTGAAACAGCCGAAAAGCCACAGGATAATGATCCGAAATATTACAACAGTGAGTACCATAACGCCGTTCTGAGTATGCATGTGGGGCAGCCCCTGCCTGGGCAACGCGTACGCGACATACTCATGATCCTTGATTTTATTTCTTCTGATGAGGAGCTCGGAAGAATGCCTGTAAAAGTGGTTGCCTCCGGTCCGGCCGCCCTCCCCTCACACCTTGCAGCTGTTCTTGACACCCGTATTGATGACCTTGAGATGTCGGCAACAATAGAGTCATTTTCCGAAATCACTGACAGGCCTGTGGAAAAGGAATGGTTTTCGTGGATAATTCCGGGAATTCTGAAGTATTTTGACCTGCCGGACCTGGCAGTCATGAGACCGGACCTGAAATACAATTACACTTACAGGTAATGCGATGAAGACATCGGACGCAATAATCATAAACCTGGTATTTCTTGCTGCCATCGCGACCGGTTGCAGCAGAGGGCAGGCCATTGACAAAGGGGTAGTATACACAAATCCTGTCCTTCACTCCGATTACTCTGATCCGGATCTGATTCGCGCAGGCGAAGACTACTATATGGTTGCCTCGTCATTCAACTGCGTTCCTGGCCTGCCGGTACTTCACTCCAATGATCTTGTCAACTGGGAGCTCATTGGTTATGCCCTTGACAGGTTGCTGCCCGAGGAATACTATTCCACTGTCAGGCACGGGGGTGGGGTATGGGCCCCGTGCATAAGGGAACACAACGGTGAGTTTTATATCTTCTACCCTGATCCGGACCACGGTATTTACATGGTAAAAGCTCCCGGTCCCGGGGGGCCGTGGAGCCTGCCGGTGATGGTTATGGAGGGGAAGGGGTTGATTGATCCCACCCCGCTATGGGATGATGACGGGAGCGCTTACCTGGCTTATGCATTTGCAGGGACCAGGGCCGGTGTCAAGAGTGTGCTGATGGTCATCAGGATGAACCCAGACGGTACCGGTATCACAGGAGATCCCTTGATGATCTTTGACGGCCATGATGACAATCCTACGGTTGAGGGGCCGAAGTTCTACAAACGGAACGGATACTATTACATCTTTGCTCCTGCCGGCGGAGTTACAAACGGCTGGCAACTTGCGCTCAGGGCAGAAAAGGTCTTTGGCCCCTGGGAACACAGGGTGGTGATGCACCGTGGTAAGACTGCAATTAATGGCCCTCACCAGGGCGCGTGGGTGACAACCCCGGGCGGGAAGGACTGGTTCATACACTTCCAGGAGAAGGGGGCATATGGGAGGATAGTTCACCTCCAGCCGATGAAATGGGTTGACGACTGGCCCGTGATTGGGATTGACGACGATGGTGACGGCACAGGTGAGCCCGTTACCTCTTTTGCAGCGCCATGGACTGGTAACCCGGGCCAGCCTGCGGCATCTGATGCCGGTGATGAATTTAACGGCAGCGTCAGACCGCTTAACTGGCAGTGGCACGCCAATCCTTCCCTCACCTGGGGATACCCCTCGGAGGCTGGAGGATTCTACAGGCTGAACTGCATCGCACGGCCTGACTCCATGCAAAATATGTGGGATGTGTCCAACCTCTTCCTGCACAAGCTGCCTGCGGAAAAATTTACAGCTACAGCCTCTGTAAAATGTAACCTCCGCTCTGTCGGCGAGGAGGCCGGAATGATAGTCATGGGCCGTGACTACCGGTACATATCAGTAAGACGTACAGACGACCGGCTCTTCATGAGGGTTGTGAGCTGCACGGATGCTGATACGGGAGGCGTTGAGACAGAGCTCCTCTCGCAGGAGATACGCACCGGAGATATGTTTTTCAGGCTTACGGTTGAGTCCGGGGCCAGGTGCCGCTTCTCTTACAGCATTGACGGAAACGAATTTACCGATGCCGGCGAATCATTTCCTGCAAGGCAGGGAATGTGGATCGGAGCTAAAGTCGGGTTCTTCGCCTTGCGCGACGGATTTGCAAATGATGCAGGTTCAATTGACCTCAACTGGTTCAGAATTTTAACAACAGACTGATTTATGAAATCTGGCAGGTTTTTAATAATATTTCTTCTGACGGGACTACTGTCAGCTTTTACGACAGGTCTTCCTGCTGACAACGGAAGGGTAGTGGCGAAGAAGAAGATAACGAAGGTATGGCTTATTGGTGATTCGACCGTGGCTGACTACTCGCTGGAGAAGGACTACCGGACAAAACGGTATCCGATCATGGGATGGGGACAGGTCTTCCAGTCGTTCATGGCCCCTGACTCACTAAAACTGATAAGGAGCCTTATCAGGAGTGACAGTGCAGTGGTTGATGACCGTGCAATGGGCGGGAAAAGCACCCGTTCATTTTTTGAGGAAGGGCGATGGTCAGAGATTTACCGCCAGCTCCGGCCTGGTGATCTCGTACTGATCCAGTTCGGGCATAATGATGCATCGGTAAACAAGGGTGAACGATATACATCCCTTCCCGGTTACAGGGAGTTTCTCAGGCTCTACGTCAGTCAGTCGTACGAAAAGGGAGCGATACCGATCCTTGTTACTCCTGTGGCAAGGAATTATCCCTGGAAAGATGGCGTGCTTGGCAACACTCACGGCACATATCCTGATGCAATGAAGGAGGTGGCAGCCGGCACCGGTGCCGGTCTTATTGACCTCAATGCCCTGAGCATGGATTATTTTTCCCGCAGGGGCCGTGATTATGTCACGATGACCTATTTTATGAACTTTCCGCCGGGCCTCTATGAGGCATATCCTGACGGCAGCAGGGATAATACACACTTTCAGCCTGCCGGCGCAACGGTGGTAGCACAACTATTATTCAATGCCATGAAAGATCTGAAGCCGGGGAGAGCCGGAAAGCCGTCTGCTCTCACGGTACCAGGGGCACCACAGGTACTCACCTCTCCTGCAGGCGAGATTTACAGGGACATTGAGTTTACCATGCCACAGGTAATTGAGCCTCAGATCGCCGGCAACACTGTTTCCATTGCTGAATTCGGGGCCGTTGGCGACGGGATTGTCCTTAATACTGAGGCTTTCCGCAAGGCAATAGAGACTGTCACTTCACGCGGAGGCGGAACAGTCGTCATACCCCGGGGAATATGGCTAACGGGACCAATAATGCTTAAAAGCAACCTGAGGATGCATGCCGAGGAGGGCGCCCTTGTGCTCTTCAGCCCTGACAAGAGCCTGTATCCGCTGATTGAGACCAGCTTTGAAGGAAGCAATACTGTCAGATGCATTTCACCCATCTACGGGAAAGACCTTGAAAACATCGCATTTACCGGTAAGGGGGTCTGGGATGGCAGCGGACATGTGTGGAGGCATGTGAAGAAGGAAAAGGTCCCGCCACCGATGTGGAATGACCTTGTTAAATCAGGAGGTGAGTTAAGCGCTGATGGCAAGACATGGTACCCCTCAGAGGCATATGGCAGGGCAGTCGAACAGAGTGAGATGAATGTCCCGGTGCAAATAGAGGGAGGTATTGAGGCATACGAATGGATGAGGGATTTCCTTCGCCCGGTCATGGTGAGCCTGGTGAACTGCCGGAAGATTATGCTTGACGGACCTGTGTTCCAGAATTCCCCTGCATGGTGCATCCACCCGCTTATGTGCCAGGATCTTACGGTCAGGAACATTACTGTAAGGAATCCATGGTATTCACAGAACGGAGACGGTATTGATATAGAGTCTTGCCGCAACACTCTCCTGTACAACTGCAACTTCGATGTAGGAGATGATGCCATATGCATCAAGTCAGGGAAGAATGAGGACGGAAGAAAGCGTGGCATACCCACTGAGAATCTTGTCGTCAGGAACTGCATTGTCTATCACGGCCACGGAGGAGTGACAATAGGGAGCGAGATGTCAGGCGGTGTAAGGAATGTATCTGTTGCCGGATGCACCTTCATGGGCACTGACGTTGGTATTCGCTTTAAAAGCAACCGGGGCAGGGGAGGGGTGGTTGAAAACATCTGGTTCAATGACATCCTGATGACAGATATCCCCTCGCAGGCAATTTCGTTTAATCTTTATTACAGTGGTATGTCGGTGTCGGAGATGCTTGCCGAAGGAAAGAATATAGAGACGACGGTTGGTGACATACCTCCGGTCACGGAAGAGACTCCCCTTTTCAGGAACATTTCCATGAAAAACATAACTTGCAGGGGTGCTGAACAGGCGATTTATCTTCAGGGGTTACCCGAGCTTAAACTTGAGAATGTAACGCTTGAAAATATTGATATGACTGCTGAGGAAGGAATGGCATGCATTGATTCAAAGGGAGTAAGGATAATGAACATGCGGCTTATTACTGATAGGAAACCGCTGATTTTCTTTCTTAACAGCCTGGATACTGAAATAAAAGGTCTTCAGGTCGGAGAGGATTCAGATGACCTTGTTGAAGTTCGCGGCAGCAGCTCTGCCGGTATAACGGTTGAGACCATTACCCCTGACGGAAAGGCCATCTCAAGGATATTGAAGTGAAGAGGATATCTGCAATTCTGATTCTACTTTCGGCTGGCATGTTTGTCCGTGGGCAACTGCCGGCATTTCCAGGCGCTGAGGGATTCGGGCGGTATACCACAGGCGGAAGGGGAGGGGCGGTCTATACAGTCACAAACCTTGCTGATTCGGTGGTCAGGCCTCCCGAAGGATCTCTCAGATGGGCACTCAACAAGCCTTCGCCGAAGACAATTGTGTTCGCGGTTTCGGGCACTATCGATCTGAAACGGAGGCTGAACATCTCAAAGGGCGACGTTACTATTGCGGGGCAGACTGCTCCCGGTGACGGCATCTGTATCAGGGGAGAGACAGTATCAATTGAGGCTGATAATGTTATAATCAGGCATATCAGATTCCGTTGCGGCAATGAGATTCCAGGCGAAGAACCAAAGGATGCCATCTCCTGCATCAGGCACAGGAACATAATCATAGATCACTGCTCCATGAGCTGGTCGGTTGACGAGACAGCTTCCTTCTATGACAATGAGAATTTTACTCTTCAGTGGTGCATCATCTCCGAGAGCCTTTATGATGCCGGACACCCCAAGGGAGAACATGGCTACGGGGGGATATGGGGAGGCAAGGGAGCTTCGTTCCACCATAACCTCCTGGCAAGCCATACAAGCAGACTGCCGCGCTTCTGCGGCGCAAGATATCATCCGGAAACGCGTTCGACGGAAATAGTTGACTTCCGGAACAATGTCATCTTCAACTGGGGATTCAACAGCTCATATGGCGGAGAGCTGGGACAACAGAATATGGTGAACAATTATTACAAACCGGGTCCAGCCACGCGTAAAAGCGTTATCAGCCGCATATTGGAACCGTTTGACTCCCTCGCGGTATGGTATATATCCGGCAATTACATGGAAGGTAGTCGTGGCGTTACCTCTGATAACTGGAAAGGGGTGGAAGGCGACTTTGCCAGGGTAGCTGCCATCCGGGCCGGGAGCCCGTTCCTGTTTGCACTGGTGAGAACAGAAAACGCCAGGCGGGCTTATAGGTCGGTTCTGAGAAATGCCGGTGCAACCAGGCCCCGGCGTGACAGCCATGACAAACGCATACTCATTGAGACCAGGACGGGGTTTTGCACCTATGGAGATTCATACGGCGCCGGTACCGGGATCATCGACTCACAGAACAGTACAGGTGGCTGGCCACTGCTGCAAACATATAATGTCCTTTCCGATGGTGACGGTGATGGCATGCCTGATTCATGGGAGCTTAAGAAAAGACTTGACCCGGCCGACCCTGAAGACCGTAACAGGGTGGCGGAAACGGGCTATACTATGCTTGAGGAATACATCAATGGTCTCTGACAAAAATCAGGGATTTTCCTGCCCTGCAAGTTTGCTGTTCCTGCGGCCGTAGAGGAAATAAATAGTCAGTCCGACAACCAGCCAGACCCCGAACATTGCCCAGTTTGTCCATCTCATGCCGGTCAGAAGGTAGCAGCATGAGAGGAGCCCTATCACCGGTATCAGTGAGAAGCTCCTCAGGTAGCAAAGGAAAGCAATTACAGCCCATACGATGTAAAAGATTATCATCGGGAAGTGCAGTTTGCTCTTGTCTGTATGCTCATATACTGAGTCGGGAAAAAATATCGCGATGATGACGAAGCTTGCAGCTGTAATGGCTGGTACAATATATTTTGCATTTATGTAGGGTATCCTGAACCTTCCCTTTGTCTCTTTCTCACTTCTCCGAGGCAGCATCAGGATACCCCCGCATACAAGGCAGAAGGCAAAAAGGGTTCCGATACTGGTAAAATCCAGTACGATATTTTCATCCGTGAAAAAAATAGGGATGCCCACCACGAGCCCGGTGATAATGGTCGCAAATCCTGGTGTTTTGAATCTTGGGTGTATTTCAGAAAACTTTTTGGGAAGCAGCCCGTCCCTGCTCATGCTCATCCATATCCTAGGTTGTCCCATCTGGTACACCAGAAGGACACTGGTCATTGCAATTACAGCAGCAAGGGATACGATGAACAGCATCCACCTGATGCCCTTGAGCTTGAATATTTCGGCAAGAGGATCGGTGACGCCGAGCAACTTATACGAGTTCATGCCTGTCATCACCAGGGCCAGTACAATATAAACTACAGTGCAGATAACCAGTGAGTATATCATTGATCTGGGCAGGTCCTTCTCCGGGTTCCTGCTCTCTTCAGCCAGTGTGGAGACAGCGTCAAATCCGATATAGGCATAGAAGACAGCCGATACTCCAGACATCACACCTCCAAAACCGTTAGGCATGAATGGCTTCCAGTTTTCAATATCGACATGAAATACTCCAACAAGGATAACCAGAACGATTATCGAAAGCTTTATGATCACCATGGTGTTGCTCAGGTTCCTTGATTCGCTGGTACCAACGAATACAAAGGCCGTCAGTATTGTATTTATCGCCACTGCAGGCATATCGAAAATGACCCTCAGTCCACCTATTTGCGGGGCTGTCATCCAGGCTGTCATCCCCTCACCTGAAGTTCCGGTCATAAAAGCCTGGTGTGCAGATTTATAGTTGATTGTCAGCCATTCAGGAATGCCATGGACAAGATTGGTAAAATAACCACTCCATGAAAACGCGATATAAATGTTACCAATAGAGTATTCCATTATCAGGGCCCACCCGATGATCCAGGCGAATAACTCCCCGAAACTTATATAAGCATATGTATAGGCACTGCCGGCAACCGGTACCCTGGATGCAAAATCAGCATAACACATTGCCGTAAAACCGCAAGCAACAGCACAGATCCCATATAGCAAAATCACAGCCGGTCCGCCGGTAAAACAGGCATTCCCTATGGCGCTGAAGATGCCGCCACCAATGATGGCAGCAATACCGAAAAAGGTGAGATCCTTTACAGACAGCACACGTCTCAGACTGGAGCTTCTGCCTTCAGCATCAACGCTTGAAACCGGCTTTTTCCTGTGAAGAGAATTTGACATCTTAAGATGGCAGAAACAAATATAATGAAATAAAATACCCGATGAATAATGGGAAGACTCAATAATATGTGGGTAAATTTACTTCCGGAATTTATCCGGAGAAATGAAAAGAATGTCACCTTCCTGGAAATCACCCGGATATTTATTCAGGGCTGCTGCTGTTTTACTCCTTGTCTGCGTTCATGCGGCACTGGAAGCCCAGTTGCTGTCCGGTTTCAGGGCAGACGGGTTGCTTAATGAGCAGCAAATGATCATTGAAGACTCACCTCAGGGAACAAGAATACTGATTAATGCTCCGCTGAATGGCTTCGGTAAGAATGACCGCGTTTTGCTTATCCTCTATGCCCTTCCCAACGGTATCACTATTGAACAAACTATCGGAAAGAAGCTGAGGGAGGGCGATGACTGGCACTATGGCATCCAGCATATCGGGGCTCAGACAAGATTCCTGAGAAGAGTGATAACTGACAGAACCGTGGTTGTGGTGTATCTTGAGAATGAACAAAGGAGCTGGCCTGCATGGAGCTCCAATACCCCGGGCCACAATGTGATTGTCAAAATGATGATCGATGAGATCACCTCTCTGTTCGAACCCTGGAATCCTGAGCTGGTTCTGAACGGTCACAGTGGCGGCGGGCGGTTCATATTCAACTATATTGACGCCCATGAACAGATCCCGGGCAGTGTTGTCCGTATTGCCTTCCTCGACAGCAATTACGGATGGGAGAATGACCGTTACGGACCGAAGATCATCAGCTGGCTCCGGTCGGGGGAAAGCAGGTATCTATGCACACTGGCCTATAATGACAGCGTGGTTATCTACAACGGCAAACCACTGGTGTCACCTGAAGGAGGCACCTGGTTCCGGACCAGGAAGATGAAGGATTACCTCTCTGCATCATTCAAGCTGAAGAAGTGCGAGCGGGATTCACTGACCTGGTATCTGTCACGTGACCGGAGGATCGAATTCATCCTCAAGCCGAATCCGGAAGAGAAGATCTTTCATACTCAGCAGGTAGAGTATAACGGGTTTATCCACAGTTTGCTGAGTGGAACAAGGCATGAACAGCGCGGGTACAGTTATTTTGGCAGACGGGCTTACCCGGATCTGATATCTGATTCTGTCCCCATGCCTGTCCGGAGGCTGAATATTCCGCCACGTGATCCGTCAGCTGAGACGGGCTCGGACTTCATGAAGCGAATCAGGGACCTTTCGCGGGAGGAACGGGAGGAGGAGATATATCGGGCAGCTGCTTTCGGAAATATGCCGGATTTTCTGCGCACAACCGTCACCCTGAAGGGTTTCTTCAGTGATCTCAATGGCACACCGCATACACTTGAATATGAGGTAATGCCTGATTACCTGGCCATTGGGAGTAATGAGGATTTCTGCCGAATCCCGATGAATCCGCGGACAGCACAGCGGCTGGCTGACCTGTTTGGGGCTTCCTTGCTGACTGCAAAACTGAGTGACCATATATGGTCGGCTGCTGATCTGAAGCTTGAGCCGTTTTTCTACAAGCCTGTCGGTAATGCCAATGAGCTTGTGGGGAAGTTTGTTGAACACAATACACAGATTGAAAGGCAGCTGGCTGAAGCCGGCGGGAAGCATGGTCAGCTTGTTGCAGGGATAAAGAAGGATGTGATTATTTCGTCAAGCATTGCAGAGCATCCTGACAAGGTGGTGATATACGGCTGGCATAAACCTGATGGTAATCCGATACAGCCTGTTTACAGCAGCCATATCTGGTGGTATGTCGATTACAGTCATGGCATAAGGTTCATGAACGCCCAGGTGCTGGTTGACGGCAGACCAGTTAAAGTCTCTGATTTGCTGAATGATCCGGTTCTATTCAGGATTGTCACAGATGAAGAGATCCCCCTTGCAAGGGCCTTTTATCCTTTAGACATTGGTTTGTAATATATATTTGGTACTTTGGCTAATCTTTGAAGTTTAATCCTAAAATCTGAAAGAGATGGAAATACTCGTTTCTCTTCTAATCGGAGCTGCAGCCGGCTGGCTTGGCAGTGTACTTTACAAGGGCAGCGGTCTGGGTCTGCTGGGTAACATCATCGTGGGCATCATTGGCGGCCCGGTGGGTTACTGGTTCCTTGGCAAGATTGGTATTACTCTGGGTGGCGGCTGGCTGGGTGCAATTCTGACTGGTGCCATCGGTGCAATAGTTATCCTGTTCCTTTTAAATCTTGTTATCAGGAAGAAATAAAGAGTCAGTTTCTTAACTTCTAATCATGCAGGCAGATTGTTTTATTCATCTGTCCGCCTTTTGTTTTCAGATATTTTCAGTAACCTCTGCAAGGTTTATTTGGTTACCATTTGGTATCCCGGTCCCCTCACAACTCTACCTGGGGTGGCGCCGGTGTGTTCTCCGTCACGCAGCACCTGCACGCCATTCACAAAGACATGAGACATGCCTGTTGAGAGCTGATGCGGATCCTCAAAGGTTGAATGATCCTCTATCTTCGCAGGGTCAAATACGACCACATCTGCAAAGTAACCCTCCTTCAGCGCTCCACGCCTCTCAATCTTCATGGTGGCAGCGGGAAGCGATGTAAGCCTGCGAACAGCCTCTTCCAGGGTGATGACCTGCTCATCACGCACATATTTACCAAGGAGGCGTGCAAAGTTGCCATAAGCCCGGGGGTGAGTAGCTGACTTCAGGAAAACGCCTTCAGGTACCATTGACTTGCCGTCGGAGCCGAACATCATCCAGGGCTGTGCAATCTGCTTCCGCAGGTTATCTTCAGACATTGAGAAGAAAACAGCGGAGATATTGCTGTTGTCATCAATTACCAGGTCCATTACGGTCTCCTCAGGAGACTTCCCTCTTTTAGCTGCAATCTGAGCAAGCGTCATTCCCTGCAGGTACTTTAATGAATCGGTCTGTAAGCCGATCAACAACACCTTCTCAGGGGTGCCCTGCTTCCTGATGATTGTTTTAATGATTTCAGCGCCAACCACCTTCCTTACAGCCGGTTCTTTCAGCCTGGCCACCCATTTTTCAAATCCACCCTCCTGCACCCACTCCGGCATGAGGATTCCAAGTCCTGTGGAGCTGGCAGGGTAGTTGTACATGTCAGCGGTGATGCTGAGCCCTGCTGCCCTTGCTGAATCTATTTTTGCAATTGCCTGGTCAAGTTTATGCCAGTTTGTCCGGCCGACCTGTTTAAGATGATAGATTTCGGACCTGATGCCGGTGGAGGCAGGTATCTTCAGGAAGTCGTCAATTGCCTCCAGGAATGTTTCATCCTCGTTCCGTATATGGGAGATATACATACCGTCATATTCTTTTGCCACACGGCACAGTTCTGCGAGTTCTTCCGTTGAGGCAAAGCTGGCAGGGATATATTCCAGCGCCGAGCTGACACCTATTGCCCCCTCCTCCATTGCCTGCCTGACAAGGAGCTTCATCGAATCCATCTCTTCCGCAGTGGGCGGGCGATTGTCATAACCTACGGTATGGATCCTGACGGTTGATGTGCCCACAAAAGAGGCGATGTTGGTTGATACACCCTTCTTCTCCAGGTACTCGAGGTATTCACCAAGGGTAGTCCATTCGATTTCATATTTTATGTCACCACCGGATGCCTGTATCTCCTTTTTCATGCTTTCGCTCCAGGGGCCCCATGAGTCACCCTCACCGAGCACCTCAAGCGTGACCCCCTGCACTATGTCACCCATTGACCTCCCGTCCTCAATCAGTGACTCCACTGCCCAGCTGAGCATGTTTATAAACCCTGGAGCAACGGTCATCCCGGATGCATCTATTTCGGTTTCGCCCCTGGCTTTACGCAGGTCACCAATCGCTGCAATGGTGTCAGACATAATACCAATATCTCCCTTATAAGCAGGGGAGCCTGATCCGTCAGCAATATTTCCGTTCCTGATAAGTACATCATACGTTTCATTGGTGGTGCAGCCAAAAAATATCAACATTACAGGTATACAAGCCTTGAATATTTTCATGATGAACAAAGATTTGAGTGAAATTTACTCAAAAGTGGTAAAAACAATATGATTCCGGTAACTATTTTCATCTGCTCCGGACTAAATATTTACTCCAAATTAAAATATGTATGACATAAAATTACCGGGATGGTGTTTTTCCGGCATGTTTTCCGGAAAATTCCGGAGATTTCTTAAAAGTTTATTTAATCTGAATTTCAGTACAATAAGGAGTTGCCTCAACCTCAGTGATAGAAAACAGTAAGATGTAATACGAATTTTTTTTATTTGAAAAAATTTTCTCTGTAACTTGTGAGTGTGAACCTTAATAAACTAACGCTCTTTTTACATGAAAAAACTAATCCTCATTTTCCTGTCGGTATTGTTTGTCAATGCCGGTCTGGCGCAGACACGTGTTACCGGTACGGTGACCGCCTCTGAAGATGGTTCTCCTATCCCTTATGCAGTGGTGCTGGTAAAGGGATTACGGGGAATTGGAACCAATACGGATGCTGACGGAAAATATTCTCTCAGCAATGTTCCGACCGATGCTGTACTTGTGTTCAGCTATGTAGGGTACAAAACTCAGGAGGTCCCGGTTTCCGGAAGGAGTGTCATCAATGTTGAGATGGCCACTGACGCTCTTGCACTTGACGAGGTTATTGTTGTTGCCTACGGTACATCCACAAAGGGGACCTTCACAGGCGCTGCCAGTGTGGTAAAGGCTGATGCCATCAGGGATGTTCCCACCCTGTCATTCGAGAAGGCCATGGGTGGCAAGATCGCAGGTCTTCAGATCACAACCCTTTCAGGCCAGGCCGGTTCCACCTCATCAATCAGGGTGCGCGGCGTTGGCTCCATGAATGCATCAAATGAACCTCTTTATGTTGTTGATGGTGTTCCCGTGATATCAGGTAATGTCACACAGATGGGAATCTACACTTCCAGCAATGTAATGAACTCCATCAACCCCAATGACATCGAGTCGATTACCGTTCTGAAGGACGCAGCTGCTTCGGCCCTGTACGGTTCGAGGGCAGCCAACGGGGTAATCGTCATCACCACCAAGCAGGGGAAACAGGGCAAGCCGGTGGTCAATTTCAAGGCATCTGTGGGTATTACCCCGACATTTGCCACTGACAACTACGAGACTGCCAGCACTGAACAACAGGTGGAGCTATATTATGAAAACTTCTGGAATGCAGCAATCCTCTATGACGGTGATAATTATGAGGATGCCAGTACCAGCGCCCTGGCACAGCTGAACAAAAGGTTCAACAAGCATGGCTATACCTTCGCGGCTCCTGACAACACAGTCAATTCACTAACAATCGGCGGGGAGAGAGCCGGCAGGTACTTCGACTGGGAGGATGTGCTGTTCCGCACGGCGGTATACCGGGCATATGACCTCTCTGTCAGCGGTGGTACCGAGACTTCAAATTACTATACTTCATTCTCCTATACCAATGACCTTGGAAGAAGTGTCATCAACGGATTTGACCGTATCACCGGAAGAATGAATTTTGGTCAGAAGATCGGGAAATTTATCGAGCTGAACACCAATGTGAATGTCAGCAACAGTAATCAGGAGGGTTTCAATGATACACGTTCAACAGGCTCTAATTACTTTTTACAGAGCCGCAACCTTCTCTGGGGACTATACTGGCCCTCCGACTTTGAAACAGGATTGCCATGGACACCCAGGTACGGGAGCTACGCCTACAACCCGGTATACTACAACAATGAATGGGAAAACTGGTCAAGGACCCAGAAGGTATTTGCAAATGAGACGGTTACTATAAAGATACTCCCCGAACTCAACCTCAGGTCTATCTTCTCATTTGACAATACACAGACCTTTGACCACCTTTATTATAGTGCGCTTCATTTCAACGGATCAAGTTTCACAGGTTCGGTTACTGAGAACAGTACAAAGGTTATCGAGTTGCTTTCATCAACCACTTTAAATTATAACAAAACTTTCGGAGGGGTACACAATGTAAGCGCCCTTGTTGGCTGGGAGGTTGCAAAGAACCAGACTGATTATCTGAGATCATCAGGCACAAATCTGGCTACAAGTACGCTACATACTGTTGCCACGGCAGGCAAACTTGATGCAAATGCCTATTACTGGGGCAGTGCAATGGCCTCAATGCTGTCAAGGGCAGAATACAATTATAACAACAAGTATTATGCTTCTGCTTCATTCCGCCGTGACGGCTCATCAAAACTCGGCCCCGAATCCCGGTGGGGTAACTTCTGGTCGTTTGCAGGATCATGGAGGATAGACCAGGAGAGTTTTATGGACGACGTTCCTGTCATCAGCAACCTGAAGCTAAGGGCATCATACGGAGTGAACGGTACCCTGCCTTCCTCTAACTATGGATGGCGTAATCTGACAGGCTACTCCAGCAAGTACATGGAGCAACCAGGTGGTGGTGTAAGTTCTATTGCCGACCCCAACCTTACCTGGGAGACCAGCTATACTTACAATATTGCCCTTGAGTTCGGTATTTTTGATCAGAAGCTAACCGGATCTTTCGAATATTTCAGCAGGGATTCAAAGAATCTTCTTCAGGATGTCCCTATTTCAAATGTTATAGGTTTTGAATCAACTCTTATGAATGTGGGTGAAATTAATAACCGGGGACTGGAATTCGAATTATCCGGCGAGATCCTCAAAAGGGGCGGTTTCACCTGGACTGCTGGACTGACAGCATCACATGTGAAGTCAACGGTCACCAAACTCTATGGGGGGCAGGATATAATATGGTATGAACCTACCGGTGATGACGACCGTACGAAGTTCATCTACACCGAGGGAGAGTCAACGCTGGCAATCTATGGACTTGAATGGGCCGGAGTTGAACGGGAAACCGGGCTCAATGTCTGGTTCCTGAATAATAATGCAACTCCTGACCTGGTTGTTGACGGCAGACCTGCCACATATAGCTATTCAGATGCTGACGAGGTAATTCTTGGCGACGCCCATCCAAAGCTTTTCGGAGGTTATAATACCGACCTGGCATGGAAAGGGCTCTCTCTTTCACTTAACTTCATTTACAAGCTTGGTGGTTACACCTATGATGCTGCCGGCAAAGACGTAAATGATGACGGCTACTACTGGGAGAGGATAATGTCACTTGACGCCTATGAGAACAGGTGGACCCCGCTGAACAAGGATGCAAGATATCCCCAGAGGGTTGCCATTGATATGGAAGATGTGAACCAGAAGAGCAGCCGGCACATGCACCCGGCAGACTTCACCAGACTGAAGAGTATTACCCTGGGATACAGCCTGCCGAACAATCTTCTCAGCAAGGTAAAACTCTCCGGGGGGAGGATCTACTTCAACGGAGCCAATCTCTGGACTCTTGCAGCCTGGAAGGTGTATGATCCCGAGGTAAACGAATACGGTTCAAGGGGATGGGAAATGCCTATCGGCAAGACTTATACATTCGGAATTGAAGCCAGTTTCTAATTCTAAAAAGGACTATGATGAAAAAGATAACGATAATACTTACGGTACTGGGTTTCATGCTGATTAGCTCTTGCGAGGATTTTCTTGATGTTAGACCCAGCAACTACGCAAATCCTGAGACCTCAATCACAACTTCTACTGATGCAAAGGTAGCGATTAACGGGCTGATGAGAAAGATGACTTCTTCCCTTTATTATGGACGAAACTTCGTGATCTATGGTGATGCCAAGGGAGGCGATTTTGCGATCCGTTCACAGGGCAGGGGCCTTGATTATTACTATTCATTCAATCACTCTGCCTCATCAGGCTCAGGTTCAGGCTTCTGGAACCAGATTTATCATTGCATTCTCCAAGCCAATAATTTGATTGGTAACATACAGAAGATAGAGGATGAGGGCAATGGTTCCACTTTACTCAGTGAATACAAAGCACAGGCAATGACTGCCAGGGCTCTTATGTATTTTGATCTTGTCAGGTTGTATGGCAAGATGTACAATATGGAAAAGGCTTCCTACGGCGTACCGCTGGTGCTTGAGCCTCTTGAGTTTACAGCTCAGCCTACCAGGGCATCTGTCGAGGAAGTATATACCCAGATACTGAAAGATCTTGGTGATGCAGCCCCTTTACTTTCGAAGAACAGGGCCACCACCAAAGGTTACATAAACTACTATGTCAATAAAGCTATCGAGGCCAGAGTGCATCTCTTCATGGACAACTTCACAGGCAGTCTTGCTGCGGCGGAGGCGGTGATCAACAGTGGCAGTTATTCCCTATATTCAAATGATGACTGGGTTGATTCATGGGCATCCCAGTTCGGTTCCGAATCAATCTTTGAACTGGCTATCTTCCCCTCCGAAGCTGATCTGACAACAGGTTCGCTAGGCTACTACCTGCTCCGGAACGGTAAGAAAACCGGGGCAATGGGTTGGTTTATGGCAAGCGATTACTGGATCGCCAGAATGAACCAGGATCCGACTGACATTCGTTGGGGAATTATGGAACGCGATGAATCTTCTACTACCAGAAAAGGATCATCACTGAAATACGTAGGTGGCACTGCGTTGGAAGGCGATAAGGGTTCAATCTCTGCGGTAAACGTCAAAGTAATTCGTCTTTCAGAGATGTACCTGATTGCGGCAGAGGCTGCTCTGAGGCTTCCCACCCCTGACAAGGTCAAGGCTGCCAACTATCTGAACCAGATAAGGAAAAGGGCCCCGGGCCTTGCAGCCGCTACTGACGCAACAGTCACACTTGACATGATTATAGACGAGAAGAGCAAGGAGTTCTTTGCCGAAGGACTCCGGTACTTTGACATGCTAAGACTCAACAGGACCATCGAGTTCAACGATGAGTTCATCTCTCCGGCAGTTGTAATCACTCATCGTGAGAAAACAATGGACAGGACATTCTACAAGACAATCCTGCCGATCTCTAAGGAAGAGCTTGATGCAAACCCTGCAATTGTACCACAACAAAACCCCGGCTATTAGGTTTCAGGGATTTGATTTTTGACGGGGGCATTTTCTTAAAATGCCCCCGTTTTTTTAATTAAAATCATTCAGGGAATATCCGCGTGAGATGAACAATAACCTGCAACCATATGTTATGGATTAGCATTTAATTTAAACAAAGTCCAAATATCAAAATCCTCACAACTATGAAGAAAGTTTTTCTTCTTGCAGTAGTAGTTATTTTCGCTTCTGTTATGCTTCAGGCACAGGCAGACGAGGAAAATAGTGTCAAAATTCCCCTGATTGGAATGAAGGCGCCCTCTTTTGAGGCTAATACCACAAACGGTCCCATAGTATTCCCGACTGATTTCGGAAATAAATGGAAGATACTGTTCTCTCACCCGCAGGATTTTACTCCTGTATGCTCATCGGAGCTTCTTGAGCTCGCAAATCTGCAGAAGAAGTTTGACGAACTGAATGTAAAGATGGCCGTTATTTCCACTGCAGATGTTGGATCACACGAACAATGGAAGAAGGCCCTCGAAGGGATCCAGTACAAAGGCAGGCCTGCCACAAAGATTAAGTTTCCCCTGATTGATGACGTCAACAGGTCAGTTTCAAAACAGTACGGGATGATTCATCCCTCAATCAGCGGAACCAAGGGTGTACGGGGTGTCTTTATCATTGACCCGGATGACATTATCCGTGCGATATTCTTCTATCCGCTCAACATCGGAAGAAACACTGAGGAGATACTGAGGTCGGTAGAGGCACTTCAGGCTGCCACTGATGTGAAAATGACTCCTGCTGACTGGAAGCCCGGCGATGACTTTATGATTGCTGTGCCTCCCGTGACAGATCAGAGAACCGAGAATGTACCCGATGGATACTATAAGCTTGCCTGGTTCATGTGGTATGAGAAGAACAAGGCGAAGAACTGATCTCAAAGGAGAAGAAATCAAATGGGAATGCACCACACCATGGGCATTCCCATTTTCATTTATGCCATCAGAAGAATCAGCGCCGTATATAAAGATAGCCGCTAAATGACAACCCGTTTTCAGCCTTTATGACATAGAAATAAATGTCATCTGGCAGTGGCTCGCCATTGTAATTTGTTCCGTGCCATAGGTTGTCATAGTCCAGGTTTTCAAATACCAGTGCTCCCCTCCGGTCAAACACAGTCAGTTCAACCTTGCCGAGAACCTCTAATCCGCTGAGGTAAAAATAGTCATTTTTGAGGTCCATATCCGGGGTAATCAGTGAGGGGATAGTTATTTTTTTCACTGTAATGAGAAGCTCATCCGTTGCCGGAGGGCAGACACTGTTTGATACTGTCCATAGAAGGAGGTTATCGCCCTGTGAGAGGTCTGTCACGGTTGTTTTTGGATTATCCGGGTCGGCAAATGTTCCGGTACCTTCCAGCACTGACCATGTTCCCGTGGAGTTTTCATCCGGGACGACGGCGTCCAGCGTGGTGGTGAAGACGAATGTCAGCTCCTGGTCTGTCCCTGCATTTGCAGTGGGTTGCCGGTATGTCGTTACTGTCACCGGACTCACCGCAGAGCAGCCTCCGGGGATTGTGCCCCTGATGTAGTAGGTCCCTTCCGGAGCAGCTGAGGGAGTGTTCAGAGGAACGGCAACCTGTACATCCCTCCAGTAGGTGAATGTAAGGTTTGGTGTTGATCCAGCCGTCACTGGAGGTCTTGTCAGATCAGCTGTACCCGGGGCACAGACCGGATCGGGATTATGGATCACCAGTGTCGGGAATGGTCCGGGCTGAGCATTGATTACAACATCAGCTGATACTGCCGATGTACATCCGCCGGCATTGGTTACGGTAAAATTATAGGAACCGGGATTCAGCCCGTTTACAGTAAAAGTTGTGCCCGAGGCGTTTATGATGATGCTTCCCGGGAAACGGGTGAGTGTCCAGGTGCCTGTAGCAGGCAGGCCGTTTATGACAACGCTTCCGGTTGGCAGGTCACAGGTCGGGTGTGTGATTGCTCCCGGCACTGGAGGGGTGGGGATAGATGGTTGGGTATCGAAGGTCACGCTTTGTGATGGTGTTGAATTACATCCGCTGGCGCTGGTAACCGTGAAAGTATATGTTCCGGGCGGAATTCCTGTCAGGGTTGTGCTTGTGCCTGAACCCAGGTAGGTGGCTCCGTCAGGCTGCCTGGTGAGAGTCCAAGATCCCGAAGCGGGAAGGCCAGATAGGAAAACACTTCCGGTAGAGACATTGCAGGTAGGCTGGGTGATTGTACCCACCACCGGAGCTCCGGGGATATCCTGGCCCATTACGATGGTCACTGCGGCCGACGGGCCGGAGGTACAACCACTCTCAGTGGTGACCGTGTAAGTCCATGTGCCGGGCATCAGCCCCGTGACAGTATAGGTTGAACCACTGCCTGTCACGATTTCTCCGTCCTGAACCCGTGTGAGGGTCCATGTGCCTGTTCCCGGCAGGTTCTCAAGAACCACGCTGCCGGTGGTGACATCGCAGGAAGGTTGTGTGACCGGACCCACCCTTGGCGCCGGAGGATTTGTACATTCGATTTTCACTATGTAATCCTCCACCTCACCTGAATTGGCACTGCCAGTGCTTCCGTAAGCAGGATTGCCTGTTGATCTGGGGCCAAACCTGAA
>ENA-UOOK01002181-UOOK01002181.1-fermentation-metagenome-genome-assembly--contig:-NODE-2181-length-24556-cov-6.912412_pt1 | contig 24556 bp, 28 predicted proteins | sample MGYA00245777_ERZ724023 | MGnify/ENA primary metagenome ERZ724023 (study PRJEB28704, sample SAMN03018312) | fermentation metagenome | biome: anthropogenic terrestrial biome; feature: soil; material... | reverse complement strand
GAAAGTCTACGAAAAGCGTAGATCTAGCGAGCATACTACAAAAGATTGAGATAGGGGAGGGGAGGGAAAATGAGACGCACAGCTGTAATCGGCAGACCCAATGCCGGCAAAACTGCCTTTACCATCTCCTTTGCTACTTACTTGGGCTTTCAAACATTGCGTTTTGTCCGACAACAGGCCGAAGGCAGTGTGGAGCTAGAACTGTCAGCAGAGGCTGCCAAAGCGGATCTGGTCTCACCCTTGCCCCATAAAACAACCCAAATTCAGTCTTTAGAACTGGAATGCGCTGTGGGCAAAGGTAAAAGGCAATTTGAACTTTTTGACACCTGCGGCCTGATGGAGGGCATTCATCCAGAGGGGGAAATTCGCCTTGCCATGGCCCAGAGCCTAATGCTACTGCGGGATGCAGACCTGGTAATGCATATCATAGATGCAGCCCTAATTGGGAAGGACCGAAGCAGCTTGGGAGTTTTAGAAGAAGAGCTTGCCACCTGGGGACGCACCCGGGGAAATTATTTGATTCTGGCCAATAAAATGGACTTAGCCTCAGCAAACCAAGGTTTGCGCACAATTGAGCATCACTTTTCAGCATTGCCCATTATTGCAACCTCGGCCCGCACAGGGCAGGGATTTCGGGAGGTGAAAAAATATGTGCTCCGGATTCTTTAACCTGAATTTAATTGCTGCAACCTTGCTTGTGGGGATCGCAGTACGACTCTTAGACGACTACATCGATCGCCAGCAAGATGAGCTCTTGGGGAAAGCCACAAGCTGGCACTACCTCCAAGGTGCTAGCCTCATCTATGCCATGGTGTCTTTAGCATTGGGCATTCGCCTGGATCCCGCGTGGGGAGCAGCCCTTTTCTTCGCGGCCTATGGCATTGGCATGGCCTCAGATCCCAATTCTATGCTTCCAAGTCACCTCTCAGGTGGCCTTGAATTTCTGTTAGCTTCGCTATTGGCAATTTCCGTGGGTGGCTGGAGCCTGGGGCTAGCAGCTCTAAGCCTAATGCTGGGGATAGATATCATCGACGATTGCCTGGATCTAGCCCAAGAAAGCCAAGTGGTGTCTGTCCAGAACTGGGCCAGCCTCTATGGCAGAGGGCCTGCATTATTTTTAGGTTCACTTGCCATCTTAAGCAGTATTTCTCTAGCCTGGCAACAGGCTCTCTGGGGCGCAATTTGGGGAGGGGTTTTCCTCATCTTCAGTTGGCTGCGGGAGGGGAGGGGCAAATGCTACTAGTTGGGATCACAATCGGCTTTTCCATAGGTTTTCTCTGGGGTAGACAGCAAGGTTTGGCTCAGGGCTTTACCCGGGGAGTTGCCTTTGCTCCTCTGGATGCTCGCAAGGATACCTGGGTAAATACAAAACAGGGGAGAGAAGAAGAAAACTTTTGAGGGCCAGCTGGCTCTCTTTTCTTTTCTCAGAGGAAGGTTTTCAGACGAGAAGCGTGAATGTTTGAAGGAGGAGGTAAGCTAATGCACAACAGATTAAAATTGAGCAAAGAAAAAAGAGAATCCATGATCTGTGCCATTCAAACTTATTTTCTCCAGGAGCGTGATGAAGATCTAGGTGAGCTAGCTGCAGGTTTCATCCTAGACTTTTTTCTAGAAAAGCTAGCCCCCGAAATTTATAACCAAGGCATCTGGGATTCTCACCATTATCTTTCTGAGCGGCTTGAAGATCTATTGGGAATTCAGATTTAAGGCGAGGCAGAAGAATTGTCAAGCGAAGCTGGTTATGCTAGAATAGAGGAGAAAAAAAGGGGGTGAAAAATTTGCAGTTCATTAAAATGCACGGGTTAGGCAATGATTATGTTTATCTAGATTGCATAGGTGGCCCTATGCCAAAAGATCCAGTATCCTTGGCACGAAAAGTCTCCCACCGCAACTTTGGTGTGGGTGCCGATGGTCTGGTTTTGATCTTGCCGTCAGAGGAGGCAGATCTTGCCATGCGAATCTGGAATGCAGATGGTAGCGAGGCTGAAATGTGCGGCAATGCCACCCGCTGTGTGGGCAAATACGCCTATGAGCACAGTCTTGTAAAAAAAGAAACCATAACCCTCTCCACCAAAGGTGGGATTAAAGTCTTGGCTTTAGATCTGGACAAGCAGGGGAAAGTGTGCTCTGTGAGAGTAGATATGGGAAAACCTCGCTTGAAACCCTCTGAAATTCCCCTGAAGCTAGACATGGATCAGGCTGTGGAAGAGGAGCTATCTGCAGCTGGCCAAAGCTGGCAGTTTACTGCCGTATCCATGGGTAATCCCCATTGCGTGATCTTTGTGCCAGAGGTGGAGGACTTACCTTTGAGCCAAATCGGCCCACCTATAGAGAAGCATCAGCTGTTCCCGGAAAGAACGAACGTGGAATTTGTGAAAGTTTTAGGGCCCCAGCGATTGCGGATGCGCGTTTGGGAGCGCGGCAGTGGTGAGACCATGGCCTGCGGCACTGGAGCCTCTGCCACAGCTGTGGCAGCTGTTTTATGCGGCCTTGCGAAAAAAGGCACGCCTATCACCATTGTCCTCAACGGAGGGGAGCTGGAGATTGAATGGGCCCTAGATGATCATGTTTATATGACCGGACCTGCCACAGAAGTTTTCACAGGGCAGTTAACTGAAGAATTTCTTGCTGAGGAGGAATAATATGGAAACAGCACGCAGAATACAAGCCTTACCACCTTATCTTTTCGCCCAAATTGACCACCAAATCGCTCAGGCTAAAGCCCAAGGTGTGGACGTAATCAGCTTTGGAATTGGGGATCCAGATCTACCCACACCGGATCATATTATTGCACGGCTTCAAAAAGAAGCCGCTGACCCCAAAAACCATCGCTATCCATCCTATGAGGGATTAGCTATCTTCAGAGATGCCGTAGCTAACTGGTACAAAAAACGCTTTTGTGTGGAGCTAGATTCTAAAACCGAGGTAGTCTCCTTAATTGGCTCCAAAGAGGGAATCGCCCATATTCCCTTATGCTATGTGGATCCTGGGGATATCTGTCTGGTGCCGGATCCTGGCTATCCGGTTTATGCCATCGGCGTTCTCTTTGCCGGAGGCGAAAGCTATAAAATGCCACTTTTGGCAGAGAATGGCTTCCTGCCAGATTTGGGCGCTATTCCTGCAGATGTTGCAAAGCGGGCTAAAATCCTTTATTTGAACTATCCCAACAACCCTACAGGAGCTGTAGCTGACCTTGCTTTCTTCCAGGAAGTTGTGGAATTTGCTAAAGAAAATGACATTATTGTCTGCCACGATGCAGCCTATACTGAGGTGGCCTTCGATGGCTACAAGCCCCCCAGTTTCCTCCAGACGCCAGGGGCGAAGGATGTGGGCATTGAGTTCCATTCCCTCTCCAAAACATATAACATGACAGGCTGGCGCGTAGGCTGGGCTGCTGGAAACAGCGATATAATCTCAGCTTTAGGTCGGGTCAAGACCAATATCGACTCTGGCATTTTTGAGGCTCTCCAATATGCAGGTGTTGAGGCCCTTGAGGGACCACAACAGTGCCTGGAGGAGAATCTTAAAATCTATACCAAAAGACGTGACATCCTTGTAGATGGCCTGGGGAGCCTAGGCTGCCCTATTGAGAAGCCAAAGGCCACCATCTACATCTGGGCACCTGTGCCCGCTGGCATGAACTCCACAGATTTCGCCACCCTTCTCCTTGAAAAAGCCGGTGTGGTAGTTACACCAGGCATAGGCTATGGAGACACCGGTGAGGGATTCTTCCGCATGTCCCTAACCCTGCCCACCCAGAGGCTAGAAGAGGGAATCGAGCGGATCCGGAAAGCGGGGATCCGATTCGCGTGAACTGGGAACAAATAGGTGCAAGCTGGGGGCTCTCTCAAAAGACCCTCCAGCTTGCCCAGCGAGCAGAACAAGATGTAGCTCAAAGATGGCAAGAGTATGATGAGCTCGGGAGAACAAACCACTTGAAGGTGCTTGGGGCCTGCCAGGATTTCGGCCTGGGGGCCCATCATTTTGCCTCAAGCACAGGCTATGGGTATGGCGATCTAGGGAGAGAGGCCCTTGAGGGCATCTTCAGTAACTACTTTGGCACAGAGGCGGCACTGGTGCGGCCTCAAATTGCCTCTGGAACCCAAGCTATCTCCGCAGCCCTCTTTGGGCTCCTCAGGCCTGGAGATGAACTTCTCTCTATCACAGGCCCACCCTACGATACCCTGCGCACTGTGATCGGAACTGAGGGAAATGCTATAGGTACACTGAAAGAGTGGGGCATTACCTATCGTGAGGTACCTCTTTTGGGCGGGAGAGCGAATCTAGAGGCTATAGCCGAGGCCATAGGACCCAAGACACGGGTAGTTGCCATTCAGCGCTCCCGGGGTTATAGCTGGCGGCCTGCCTTTACCATCGAAGAAATTCGGCAGCAGGTCCAGGCAGTGCGAAGTGTCTCTGATGCCATTATCTTCTGCGATAACTGCTATGGGGAGTTTGTGGAGGAGCTAGAGCCCACAGCTGTGGGTGTGGACGTGATTGCAGGCTCACTTATCAAAAACCCAGGAGGAGGCCTGGCACCCTATGGTGGGTACTTAGCGGGAAAAGAGGAGCTAATTGAGCGGATTGCAAACCAGATTACAGCCCCAGGTCTGGGCCGTGAGGTGGGGGGGAGCGCTGGTCTTGCCAGGCTTCTGCTTCAGGGCTTTTTCCAGGCACCACTTGTAGTTGTAGAAGCCTTAGCCGGAGCCACCTTTGTCAGCCGCCTCTTTGAGCTTGCAGGCTTTCCTGCATCTCCCCAAAGCCAAGAGAGGCGAGGAGATATTGTGGCTGCAATCGAGCTTGGGAGTGCCCAGCGCCTCGAGGCTTTTTGCCGTGCAATTCAACTGGCAGGACCTGTAGATAGCGATGTTACGCCTATAGGAGCGCCTATGGCAGGCTATAGCAGTCAGGTGATTATGGCCGGTGGTACCTTCATCGATGGCTCCTCAATTGAGCTCAGCGCAGACGGACCCCTCTGTCCGCCCTATATTGCCTACCTGCAAGGGGGAATCTGTCGTAGTCAGGTACAAATTGCGTCTTGCCTCGCTCTGGAGGCTGTGGAGAAGATTATCTAGCCTAATTTGCTTATTTCGGCCATGGTTGCCCCTTTTCCTTATTGACATTCCTAAACTTTTTGCTAAAATAAATCTGATTGGAGGTGAAATCCCCTCCCAAATAGTAAAGGGGGCAACGAGCTAAATGAAGCATGCTTTGGGGCGTCATATTCTGTGCGAGGTGTACGGGTGTGACCCTAAAGTCCTGAACAACCGCAAATCGATTGAGGAAATCATGGTGGACGCCGCCCTGGAGGCAGGTGCAGAGGTGAGGGAGGTGGCCTTCCACAAGTTCAGCCCACAGGGGGTGAGCGGTGTGGTGGTGATCTCAGAATCTCACCTGGCAATTCACACCTGGCCGGAACTAGGTTACGCAGCAGTAGATGTTTTCACCTGCGGTGACCGAGTAAACCCGTGGACGGCCTGTGAGTACATTGTGAAGCTTTTCAAGGCACAAGATGTAGACACTACCGAGGTGAAAAGAGGCGTCTTCCCTCAAAAGGTGCGTGTTGTATCATAAGGAGGTGACGATTAATAATTTATGTGCCCGGATCAAGATGCTGACAGTATCCGGAAATACGGCTGAAAGCCCCATCTTTTGCTTTATGCGCAGATGGGGCTTCATTATTTTAAAGCTCTATTCCCAAAGACTCGGCAACCAGCTGCGGCACGTGGGTATTATCTGTAGCCTCGCGAAAAAGCTCTGCGCCTGAACCGAAGGCAGTAAGTGGCAGAGGAGCGCCACTGTGGCCACCGGTGCTCCACTTGAGCCCGGCTTCCTCACTTAAAAACTTAGAGATGGCAGCCTCCAAATTGCCCGTCCTCATGAGCTTCTCCAGCTCCTCGGGCAGCGGACAGATCCCTGTATAGTCGCAGAAGAGCTCATGGGCTTTGTTCCGATTTTGGTTTAAGATCTGGGCCAATTTTCTCGAGGATGTTTTCATGGATCTTAAAGCCCTGGGATCTCCATCCCCTAGCTTAAGGCCCCCTGTTTCGTGATCCCCTACCACTATAACTAAGGTGTCGGGGTGCGTCTTTGCAAAATCTAAGGCCTCAGCTACAGCCTCATCAAAAGCTACAATCTCGAAGAGAGTGGCTGCAGGGTCATTTGCATGGCAGGTCCAGTCAATTTGACTGCCCTCCACCATCAAAAAGAAGCCACTTGGACTTTGACTCAAAAGTTCCAAAGCCTTTTTTGTCAGATCACGCATAGTAGGAAGGGTGCCATCGTTCTCTATTGCATAGGGGAAACCTGCGTCTGTAAAAAGGCCAATTGCAGGCAGGGCTTTAAGTTCCTCAAGTTGTGCTTTCTGCTCTAGATAGTAATAGCCCGCCCTTTGAAATTCCGCAATTAGATCTTTGCCATCTGTGCGCTTGCCACCTTTAGCTGGAGGCAAAAACAACTCCCTGCCGCCACCGAAAAGCAGATCGACTTTGTTCGCAAAAAAATCCAAGGCCACACCCAGCTCGTCATTGCGATTTTGCCGATGGGCGGCAAAAGCTGCAGGTGTGGCGTGGGTGATGGTGCTGGTGGCAACGAGCCCTGTGGCCATGCCCAGGTCCCCAGCCCTCTCTAAGATGGTGGGAAGTACCTTTCCATCTGGCGAGATACTGAGCATGCCATTATTTGTCTTCTTTCCTGTGGCTAGAGCTGTGGCAGCTGCAGCAGAGTCTGTAACAGCGCTATTGGCCGAATGGGTAGTAATCAGAGTTTTGATCCCGCCGTCCATCTCAAGCGGCCGGCCCAAGTAAGAGCTGGCGGCAATCCTTTGATTGACTCCTAGGCCATCGCCAATTAGGAGAATTACATTTTTGGACCTTTGTTCTGCTACTGTGAAAGAGCAAATCAATAAAACAGAAAGTAGTAAATTGAACCATCTGTTTTTCATCTAAATCCCTCCCGAATATTCGTTATCCTAATTTTACCACAAATCACCATCTATGGGTACAGGCTTGCAATTTTTCCTTTCTTTGCTAAAATGTTTGTGGAGAAGAAAGAAGGGATTGATCAAGATAAACCTACAAAAACAGCTAATTCAACTTGCAACACCAATTATCCTTTCCAATCTAGCCTTTACCTTACTTGGAGCTGTAGATACTCTTTTTATGGGCCATGTAAGCACCCTTGCCTTGGGAGCTGTGGGTCTAGGAAGCATGACCTTCCTCACGGCATCCCTCTTTTTGAAAAGCACTCTAGCTGGAGCTACGCCTTTTGTCTCCCGGCAACAGGGGGCAGGGAATTTTAAGGAGGCAGGGAAATATCTTCAATATTTCCTCTGCCTCACCATAATCTTAATTCCTCTGATTGCGCTTTTACCGAGCCTATTTCGTCTTTTTTTCTGGGTGACCAAACCGGATGGGCAGGTGAGCCACGCTGCTATGCAATATCTTACGGTGCGCCTTTTTGAATTACCAGCCACGCTTCTGGTGGCAGCCTTCACTGCCTTTTTACTGGGAGTGGGAAATTCTATCTTGCCCATGTTTCTCAACTGGCTTGCGGTGCTACTCAATATTGGTGCCAACTACATCTTGGTCTTTGGAAAGCTGGGGTTTCCCAAACTTGGGATCGTGGGTGCAGCCTGGGGTACTGTGTTTGCCATGTGGATCCAGGCGCTTCTGTTCGCTATTTTTGTCTGGACAGAGTATCGGGAGCGCTATCGGTTAAACCAGTGGCACTGGCCTAGCCTCCAAGATCTTGTTCGAATTAGCAAAGTGGGTCTGCCATTGGGGTTGACAGATTCTGTGGAGGTTGGTGCCTTTACCACATTTTTTGCTATTATCTCTCGGCTGGGTAGCGAAGCCTTGGCAGCTAGCCAAATTGTAAATCAGATTGCAGCCTTAGCTTTTATGCCAGGCTTTGCTTTAGGTGCTGCCACAGGATCTTTGGTAGGCCGCTATTTGGGCGCTCAAAAGGGGGAGGAGGCAGAGCGGATCGGTTGGCTGGGCACACGATTGGGCGTAAGGATAATGGTTGTGGCCGGAATTATATTTGTCTTTTTTTCCAGGCCTCTCTCTGAGCTTTTTACCCAGGAGCCAGCTGTGATCGCCAGCTGTATCTCGCTTCTGAGGCTCATTGCAGTCTACCAAATATTTGATGCGGTAAATATTGTTCTCCGCGGCGCCCTCAATGGGGCTGGCGATACCCGCTTTACCATGGCTGTCACCCTCATTTTGGCCTGGGGACTATTTGTTCCAGGCTCGTACCTTGGGGCTATTACCTTGAAACTAGGGGTGATGGGAGCCTGGCTGGGGGCTTTGACATATCTGGTAACGCTGGGGGTAATTTTCTTTTTCCGCTTTCGCAGGGGAGCCTGGAGGGAAATCGCAATTTAAGATTATGTGATGAAACCGGCAAAGGTGGAATAAGCTGGAAAATATAGTTGCAGCCCTGAAGATTTAATGATAGAATAAAGAAGGATAGGTATATTTTAACTACTGAGAGGAGGTCTCCTTTGGACAGAGAAGCTATTTTTACTTTGCGGATCTAGGATCAGGCGTGTACTTTGATCCAGAACCATGAAATATTGAGGCAAAAAGTTTCAGGTGGCAAAATACCACCTGTCTTCTTGCCAGTAGGATGGAAGGGGCCTAGTATGAGCATGAACGCACTTGCGCAGAAAAAACGTGAGAATGTAGATTATAGTAAGCTCACAGATGAGGAGATTGTCCATTTTGCCCAAAGGGGCCAGGACGATGCAACTGAATTCATCCTCAATAAATATGAAAAACTAGTCTTTATGTGGACTCGACCATACTTCTTGCAGGGCGCAGAACCAGATGACCTGCTGCAGGAGGGTATGATTGGGCTTTATAAAGCTGTGCGCGACTTTGAGGTTGGTTCTTCCTCTTTTTGGTCCTTTGCCAAACTTTGCATTACCCGGAACATCATCAGCGCCATCAAAAGCACCACCAGGCAAAAACATATTCCCCTCAATTCCTATACCTCGCTGCACAAACCAGTCTATGAGGTGGAAGGAGAGCGGACCTTGATGGAGGTGATTTCCACCTCCCAGGTAAACGATCCAGAAACTTTGATTTTAGAGCGGGAGAGATTGGCTGCCACGCAAAAACATATTCGCGAATCCCTCAGTCCCTTTGAATACAATGTATTTATGCTTTACATCAACGGTCTCTCCTATAAGGAAATGGCAAGCCGTCTGAAAACCCATACCAAGTCCATTGATAATGCTCTGTGCAGAATTAAGTCAAAAATCGAAAAGGTGCTTGATTGAGATGGCTACTATCGGACAGTGGGAGATTATTCTCCGCCTATGTTTAGCAGCATTATTGGGCGGTTTTATTGGGCTGGAGCGGGAGAGTCATCGCAGGCCTGCAGGGCTACGCACCCATATTCTTGTATGCTTAGGCTCTGCATTGGTGATGCTAATTTCAATGTATGCCTTCTCCAGTTCCAATCGTGACCCAGCTCGCCTTGCAGCCCAGGTTGTCAGTGGCATTGGTTTTTTAGGTGCAGGTACCATTATGCGTGAGGGCTCTACTATTAAAGGCCTCACCACAGCTGCAAGTCTTTGGGTTGTAAGCGGAATTGGACTTGCAGCCGGCAGTGGTTTTTATCTGGCAGCAGCCTTCGCCACAGGTCTTGTGGTGGTAATTTTGGGTTTTATGGAAAGTTTAGAGCCCAAACTACTGACAGCTACATCCATGGAACTGCGGATCACCATGGATGATCGGCCAGGTGCTGTTGGCAGACTGGGGACGCTTTTGGGCAATTTGAGTGTAAATATCTCAGCTGTGGAGTTAGAGGAATCCCAAGATAAAACCCAAGCCATAGCTATCTTGCGGCTCAGCCTTCCCCCTAGCCTCCAGCGGATGCAACTGTTAGATCAATTAAGTGGGCTTGAGGGGATCAATAAGGTTCAGGTGATGGATTAAATTCCGCAGACAGCCCCGAGTATCTGGAGAAGGGATTAATTTTGGGGGGGAATAGAGCTTGAACTTTTTACTTACCAATGATGATGGAATCTGGGCGCCAGGGCTAAAAGCCCTGGCTACTGCATTGGTGGAGCTTGGTAAAGTTTGGATCTTAGCGCCAGATCGAGAGCGTAGCGCCACAGGCCACGCCATTACAGTGCATAAGCCCCTGCGGCCTGAAAAGGTAGAGTTGGGTGTAGGTGAGGAGGCTGCCTGGCATCTGAATGGCACCCCTGCAGATTGCGTGAAGCTGGCCATGGAGGTCCTCCTGCCCCAGGCGCCCACGTGGGTTTGCTCTGGAATTAATTATGGCTCCAACTTGGGTACAGATGTGCTTTATTCAGGCACTGTTTCCGCAGCTGTTGAGGGCACCATCTATGATCGGCCCTCCCTTGCCATCTCCCTTGCAGATCCTGCCTCGGATTTCGGCCCTGCTGCAGCTTTTGCCAAAGCTTTTCTTCAGGAGTTTCGGGACGAATCTCCAGGTCCAACCCTGATCAATATCAATGTGCCTCCAGGGGAGCCCACCCAGAGCCGGGTTACCACGCTGGGGGTGCGACGCTATTGCAATGTGTTTGAAAAGCGAACCGACCCCAGGGGTAAGGAGTATTTTTGGCTGGCAGGGGAGAGGGTTGATTGCATAGAAGATCCCAATAGCGATATTGTTGCGATCTTAGATGGCAAGATCTCCATTACACCCCTGAGTTTTAAGCTCACAGATGAGGAAATGCGAAGAAAATTAAAAAATAAGGGCTGGTAGCACAATGGGCCCCTCTTGCATAGGATATAATGTAGCCTTTGTAGGGAGGGAGCCAGATGCAAGTGATTGTTTGGGCAGGCGTTGTACTTTTTGCTATGGTCCTAGCTTATGCAGAGATTGTCTTGGCTGTGGCTTTAGAACGAGCACTGGGGCTAGAGCGAGAAGGAGCCGGGCAGGTTGAGGCTTCCAATTCCTCCCCCAGGGGCAAAGCTTTGGGGGTACTTTTGACACTTTGCTTTTTTTTGGTGATGGTGTTAAATTTATACTTATTGAAGTTGCTATTTTGGGGAGGGTAGGCTGTGGGGCACAAGCTTCTCTCCAGCTGGGCTGTTGCAGACGGGGATAAACTTTACCTTGTCCTCACCTCGCTGGTTACTTTTTTGAACAAACAATTAAAAGACAGGGACCTGATCTTCGGCCTTACTCGCAAAGAAGGAAAGCTGGAGCTTAGGATCTATGAAGTGGAAAGGACTGAACTAGATGCAGACTAAAATCGCAGTCCTCATGGGTGGACGCTCTCAGGAACGAGAGGTATCTTTGGTAACAGGCAAGCAAGTAGCAGAAGCACTCAAAACCCGAGGATACGATGTTGTAAGCCTAGATTTAACTGAGAATCTGTGCCAGATTCTAGCGCAGGAGAAACCCAGCTGCGCCTACATCGCCCTTCATGGCCAGTTTGGAGAGGATGGCTGCATCCAAGGACTTTTAGAAATCTTAGATATTCCCTTTGTGGGCTCTGGCGTCCTGGCCAGTGCTGTTGGCATGGATAAAGCCATGGCTAAAGAAATCTTCCGCAATCACTCTATCCCTGTTCCCAGGGGAATACTATTGGAAAAGGAGCAACAGGTTGATCCCCAAAAGCTAGCTGGGGATTTTGGGTTGCCCCTTGTGATCAAGTCCAACTCCCAAGGATCCGCTGTTGGAGTTTTTATTGTTAAACGAGAGGGAGAAATTGCTGCTGCCATTGAGAAAGCATTTGCCCTGGACCACCAAGTATTAGTCGAGGAATACATAGCAGGCTCTGAGATCACGGTAGCAGTGTTGGGAGATCCGCCTCAGGCTCTGCCTGCAATTGAAATTGTGCCTCATAATGATTTTTATGATTACGAGGCCAAATACAAACCTGGGATGAGTGATCACCTGATCCCCCCCAGACTTCCTGAAAAGACTATTAAAGTGGCGCAAGAACTGGCTGTCCGGGCCCATTTGAGCCTCCACTGCCGTGATCTTTCCCGGGTGGATTTTCGGGTCACGCCCCAGGGCATGCCCTATGTGCTAGAGATCAATACTCTCCCTGGCATGACCTCTACGAGTCTCGTTCCTGATGCAGCCAAAGCCGCTGGTATTTCTTTCTCTGAACTGGTGGAAAGACTTGTGCGTATGGCTTTAGCCCGGGGTGCATATAAAGAGGAGGGTGCGGGAAATACTATCTACCAGGGGTGAGTAGCATGACCCACGATGTAGATAATCTCCAAACAGTAATCTCTGATGAGGAGCTGGGCCAAAGGCTTTCCATAGGTGAGGCCGAGTATTTGGGCAGCCGCAAACGCCTGGATGGCGAGATCTGCGATTATTACCGTCTCCTCGATGGAGAGCAGGTTAGCTATATATATAATGTGCGTTCAAAGAAAGAGGGTTAGATCTCCTCTTTCTTTTTTTTTACTGGCAGGAATTGACCTGGTGATGTCGAAAAGATCTATATAGAGGAAAAGGAACCGCTGGTTCCAAAAATATAAAAAGGGGGTTTTGCCGATGAATGTCTTGGAGAAAGAAGACGTGATCCGCGGTTTGGAGAAATGCAAGCGCCTTGCAAAGCAGGATTTGCTTGCCAGTACTCTAACTTCAAATCCAGAGTTTTGGAACAAGCAGGCCGAGGTCAGACGGGAAACCTATGGCGAGCTGATTGTGCTTGTACAGGAAAAGGGGATCGAGGCAGCAAAGAACTATGCCTTGAAATCCTTTGCCAAGCTTCCACCCCAGAGTGGTGACTTGCCTGAGGTACGAGGCCAGAGGCAAGCACTCAAGATGTTTTTTACAATCCTGGGTCTAGATGAACGAATAGCCCTCCAGGAAGCCAGGGGTTCTGCTGATATGGAAATACCATCAGTTGCCACCCAGGCCAGCCTGTGAGGGTTTTTTAATGCGAGGGGGTAAAATTACCCCCTCGTCTCCTTTTAGAATAGGTGATTTGCGGACATACTATGATAAATCACCCTAAAAGGAGGACAACTTTTGAAGAACCGGACAGCTGCTCTCATCATCATCTCCTTGTTCTCTTTTGGGCTGCTGTTCCAATTGGGCACGGAACAAGAACAGCCAAAGGTCGAAGTTCAGCAAAAAAAAACCTCTGAGAACAAATCCCCTGTTGTACCACCCCCGGATCAGCCCCAGCCACTTTGTTCTTGCCAAGATGAGCCCCCAAAGTTGGTTTTAAGCAAAGATGAAAGCCAGGGACCCTCTGTGGTTAACTTGCAAAGCTGGCTTTCCCTGTTGGGTTATAACCCAGGCCCTTCAGATGGCTCTTTTGGACCTAAAACCCAGGCTGCTGTGCAGCTATTTCAGCAGGAACACAAACTACTCGCCACAGGTATAGTTGAACATAACACGTGGCTTGCCCTAGCTAAAGAAGAGCTTTTGGAAACCTCAGCCTCTAAACTTAAGCCGCCATCGGGCAAGGTTTCACTGCTGATAGAGCTTGATCGCCGCAAGCTTACGGTTTTTTCTCAAGGAAAACCATACCATGAATTTCTTGTAGCCATCGGCAAGGAGGAGACCCCATCACCTGTTGGTGATTGGGCTATTACCAATAAAAGCAGTTGGGGCGGGGGCTTCGGTACCAGGTGGCTTGGCCTTAATGTACCATGGGGGAAGTTCGGGATCCATGGCACAAACAAGCCATGGAGCATTGGCTCTGCAGCCAGCCATGGCTGCTTTCGGATGTGGAATCGTGATGTGGAGGTACTCTCATCCTGGGTTAAATCTGGAACCCCTGTCAAGGTGATCCATGGCCGCTTCGATCCCTTAGGACCCACCAGACGCCGACTGCATAAGGGCGTTAGAGGTCCAGACGTATTTTTCGTACAAAAGCGCCTCAGGCAGCTGGGCTTGCTGAAAAATGGGATCGATGGCATTTATGGTGCGGGTACGCAAAAGGCAGTTGAAGCTTTTCAACGGCAGCACAAACTCTCCTCTCACGGTGAGGTGGACATGGCCACCTATCAAGCTTTAGGTTTCCATAACTTCGAGTGAGCAGTGCTCACTCTTTTTTTTGGAAGCAGGATAATGCCAATAAATGGAGAATGTATTTGATTGGGTTATCTTGTATCAATATTACAGAGGAGGATTTTCAATGGCAAATGCATTGGAGAGAATACTAGCACAATCGACAGAGAATGCCCAGCGCCTGGGCACTGAATACATGCCCCGGGAGGTAAAGCAACAACCTGACGCCTGGCGCAGCGCCTGTGAGTTTATCATCAGCAAACAAGCTGAAATCGCAAAGATTTTGGACAAATGCGAACAGATAATTTTAAGTGGGGCAGGAACCTCTGATTACGTAGGTAGATCTGTGGAGACACTTTTGCGGCATCGTCTGGGCAAAGATGTGAAAAGCGAGCCCTCAACTGACCTGGTTACAGATCCGGAAGGGTTATTTCCTAAAAAACCCTTTGCCTTGATTTCCTTTGCCCGCTCTGGCAATAGCCCCGAGGGCAATGCTGCTTTTAATTTAGCAAATCAGCTGCGGCCCCAGTATGCCCATCACATCGTTGTCACTTGCAATCCTGATGGAGAGCTGGCTCGCCTTGCCAAAGAGAGCCCTACACCTAGCCTGTTGCTTCTGATGCCACCTGAGACCAACGACAAGGCCCTAGCTATGACAAGCTCCTACAGCAGCATGGTTGTGGCAGCCCAGGGATTTGCATATCTAGATGAACCCGACCTCTATAGAAGCATGGTAGAGAAGTTGGCTCAGGGCGCAGAGAATTTCCTCGCAACAGCGCCAGATGTCGTAGCTGAGCTTGCAGGGGAGGGCTTTGCCAGGGCTGTATTTTTAGGCAGCAACTCCCTTTTCGGTGCAGCCTGGGAGGGACATTTGAAGGTTCAGGAGATGACTTCAGGCCAGGTGATCTGCAAAGCAGAGAGCATGCTAGGTCTCAGGCACGGCCCCATGGCTGTGATCCACGACGATACTTTGGTAGTTTATTTCCTCTCATCAGACCCTTATGTCTTGAAGTACGATCTGGATCTGATGCGAGAGGTAAAAGCTAAAGGCATAGGCCACAAGACTGTTGCTATTTGCCAAAAAGCTACACCCCAGATCGAAGAATTAGCAGACGTTGTTTTAGAGAGCAATACTCAGCTGCCAGATGATGTATTGCCACCAATGTTTATCCTACCGGCGCAGCTTCTGGCCCTTTTCAAGTCCCTGGCCTTCGGTTTGAGGCCTGATGCACCAAGTGCAGGTGGCGTGATCAATCGCGTTGTGCAGGGCGTACAGATCTATCCTTACTGAGTCCATAGCCTCCCCAACATAATTTGCCAGCTGGAAAGGCCAACTGTGGCCAGCTCCCACCTATCGCTTGGGGGGAGCTGGCCTGTTCCATCTATAGACACAAACGCCCGCTCAACAGTCTTCTGTGCCAGCTTTTGGATTTTTTCGATTCCCCAGAGTGGATCCTCAAGCTCGCGGGTCTCTGGTCGCCATAGAAGCACGCCATTGGTAAAAAGGGAGAAACGCGGTCCCCACAAGAGAGGCTGCACCATTGTAATTTTTTCCTGAGGTTGAGACTTCTCCAGCAGCCGCACAGCCTGCCACAGGAGTGTTCCCATGGCTTTGGGGGCTTTAAGATAACCTGCAAAGCGGGGGAAGGTAATAATTGTGGAGTTGAGGCGGAGGAGTTTTTTTAGGCCAATGAGCTCCTCTAGCGGCAAGGCATCGCGACAAAAGCCATGGGCCACAAATAGCTGTTTGTCTGGGCCTCCGATCACAGGGCAAAGGAGAAGTTCAGGCTCTAGCGCCAGGTTCGGTAGATGATGTCCACCATCGAAAATTACAGCCCTGGCTATGCCCGCCTCTTTCAAAAGCCGGGTGGAGGCGTGATCCTTTTCAGTTTGCCGGGCCCTGTCAGCAGCAGAGGCATCGCAGACTAGATCCGCTCCCATAACCACAGCCATCTTTGTTGCTTTTTGCACATAAGCTACCCTCTCGGTGTAGCTGAGGTTGTTTAATTCCCAGGGAGTGAAGACTACGATCAAAAATTCATCCCTTTGACTTGGCTTCTTCAGAGCAAAAACCTCGCGGCTAGAAATTAGCTGCCATTTTTTTATGCCTGGGCTTCGCCACGAACCTCTAGCGCTTATTTTGAGGAGATTTTGTCCCTGAAAACGCAAAAGTCCCCTTGTGCATTCGCCAGCAAGCCAATAATACAAAGGCAAAGGCCAGAGCCTCATTTGCCCCAAAGCGAGACTGAGAATCACCAGCGCGATGATTACCTTCTTCGCCAACTACCTCACCTCTAGAGGTAGCTTATCCTGGAACTAACAATTTTAACTTGGAGGGGAGAAAATGGTTACTGTAGTTGCCCATCGGGGCTTTTCTGGTAAATATCCTGAAAGCACTCAAATTGCTTTTGAAAAAGCCCTGGAGTTGGATGTGGAAATGGTAGAGTTCGATCTACAGCTTTCTCGGGACAAGGAACTGATTGTGATCCACGATCCATCTGTAGATCGCACAAGTGATGGCACAGGCAAAGTTGAAGACCTAACCCTGGCTCAAATCAAGGCTTTAGATGCAGGCAGCTGGTTTGCGCCCCAGTTTCGCGGTCAGCGGTTTCTCATTTTCCAAGAGGCTTTGGACCTACTTGCTGGCAAGGTGCGTCTTAATGTCCACGTTAAGGCCGATGATCACACTCGGGAGGAGATTATGCCACGGGTGATTCGTGAATTTGAGCGAAGAAGGCTTTTTGAATCTGCATATATTGCCTCTGATGAGAAGACAATTGTGTTTGCAAAAAAGCTAGCGCCACAGCTTGAGATCTGCAATCTCTCCACAGCACCTCCTGAAAATTATCTTCAGCGCTCTGGAGATATTGGCTGTACAATCCTGCAGCCTAAAAATTTCCAGGTTGATGCCCAGTTTATACTGGAAGCTCAGAGACTAGGTTTTGAGGTTAATCCATTTTATGCAGATGATGAGGCGGAGATGCGAAGGCTTATCGAGTGTGGTGTGGATGGCATCCTCACAAACTTCCCGGATCTATTGCTTGCCATCAAGGAAAATCTATGATGGACTTTGTGTAGCGTTACAATCCCAGTCTCCATACAGGAATCAACGTCCAAAGGCTGGAGTATCTAGAGAAAGCGATAGGGGAGGTGGGAATCTCCCCTATATCTATAATTATGCCAGAGGGAAGAATAATCTTTTTTGGCTGTGGCAATAATAGCCACATGATGAATTACATTTTTCGCCGCTTACCAAAACATGTGGGAATCATCCCTGATGGAAACCGTCGCTGGTCTGTGCGGGAGGGGAAGGCCAAGGAGGAAGGCTATGGCTATGGCCTAGGCCCTGGCCTTGAGCTCTATCAGCTCTGCTTGGAGCTAGGTATACCTGAGCTCACCTTCTATGGGTTTACCCACGATAACACAAAAAGACCCACTGTGCAAAAGCAGGCTTTCCAAAAGGCTTGTGTTGAGGCGGTGCAAATGCTTGCCAACCACAATGCCTCATTGCTTGTTGTTGGTAACCATACCTCAAGCTCTTTTCCCAAGGAGCTATTACCCTTCACCAGCCGCAAAACATTTGGTCAGGGGGGAATTCGGGTAAATTTTTTGGTAAACTACGACTGGCAATGGGATCTATTCCAAGCCAGCCAAAATCAACAACTAGCAGCTGGGGGAAATAGTCGTCAGTTTGCATCTTCTCTGGCTTCTAGTGATGTCTCACGGGTGGATCTGGTGGTGCGATGGGGGGGACGCAGAAGGCTGAGCGGCTTTTTGCCTGTGCAGTCTGTGTATGCAGATTTCTTCGTGATCGATGATTACTGGCCGGATTTTCAAAGCCAACAATTTATTGATGCTCTCAGGTGGTATGAAGAGCAGGACGTGACCCTAGGCGGCTAGGGTCACGTCTGAATAGTTTACGTCCCTAAGAATCGGAAGAACTAGAAGCGTTAATTGAGAGCATCTAGAAGGACGAACAGAGCGTTTGGCTAGATTTAAGGAACAAAGTTTAAAGAGGCTCTAAGATAATTTTGCCACGTTGCCAAATTCATCTAAAAAGATTGATTACGAGAATTTCAAGAAAAACCGTATTACGGAGCAGATCTTCGGAGGGCTAATTTTGAAGGCCCTCTTTATTTATATCTTGGTTTATCTAACAAGAGACGCCATTGCATGTGGCTATGATTAGGGTTTGAGAATACGTATCAAGATATAGACATCTGCTTCAAAGAGGGTCTGGGTCGGTGTTTTTTCCAAGTTCAAATTTTGGAATACTACTGTAATCTTTGTCTGTTCGTTTGCTTTTGAAAATGTTGCCTCCTCAGCAGAAATGTAATCTTTATCCGGCTCAAACTGGAAAAAACCTTCAAAGGTTGCTCCAGTTTTAAACTCTAAAATCTCCTCATTATCTTTTCCTAGAAGTTTTATCGTACATTGGTTCGGGGTTGTCTGTTTTATTAAAGTGTAGTTTACACCTGATTTTATAAACTTACACAACTCCTCCTGACTAGCTTCTTTTTGCTTGTTAATGATAGAGATGTTGGTAGGAATAAAGCGATCATACTCGGAAATATCTATGGCAGTCTGCTCCTCCAAACTAAGCCTCAGAGATTGGCTAGTATGTTCTGAGAGATTATCTTCATTAAAGCCGAAAGTCGGAGCGAAGTCCTTATAACTACTAAAGTCAGCAGGTAACCATTTAAGATCAGTGGTATAATCCATCATCTCAAGATAAGAGACAGTTTTAATAATTACCTGTTTATCATGATCGCTGATTACCGGATTGGGTTTGATCTGGTTGTTTTTAAGCATATTATTCTGTATTAGGACTTTCTCAAGAAGATTTTTTTGATTGCTTCGGCTCAGCGAAAAAGCATCAAAAGGAGGTACAACGGATATGAGGGAAAAAACGATCAGTAGTGCCGCAATAATACCGTTTCTCCACAAGGGCATAATACTTAATATCAATCCGGCAATAACTGCAAAAATGCCATACAAGATCGCATAATAGCGGGTGAGTGTTAAGCCAATTTGGCTCATGGTAATGACCGAGGATGCAATTTGAAGAAGCACAATGGGCATCAAAATTTTCGGAAAAATGGTTCTAAATAATCCGGCAAATTTGTTTTCCAGTTCGCTAGCTAAGATGCAGATCAGTATAATTCCTATTGAATAGGAGATTAGCATTGATTCTAAAAGGTTATCATTCCAAAAATTGCTACCAATATTAATCATGATATAGGCCAATAGCACTAATGTAAACACAGCTAGCAAAGGAATGATTATGTAGGAAATAAGAATTTCTACCAATCTCGGGCAAGCAGCTGCTTGTTTGATCATTTCTATTTCACGCTCAATTACAAAGGGTGATTTTTCTTTATTCGAATTTCTCGGGTAAATGGGTATTAACGACAGAAAATATAGTGGCCCAAATAGCAGATATATTATGTTCGCTGTATACGAATATAATCGGTAATCAATGCTCACAAGCAATTTATCTATTGCAATGAAGATAAAGCTAAGCCCAAGAAAAATAACCCCAGAGAAAAACAAAGCAATAATGAGGGAATCGAAGCTTATCTTAAAGCTCTCATTGAAGCTGATTCTACTTTTGATTGTGGGAACTAAGATAAAGGAAAGGAATAGGGCAAATACCGTAACTATCGTTCGAATCCCAATTTCCGGACTCGATTTTGGAGCTCCTATATTAATAATGTAATATCCCATTGTTAACAAAGCGGCTGTTCCCATTAAAATTAAACGGACAGATTTTTGGTGAAAAAACCGTTCATAGACTAGCTGAAGAACAGCACTTAATAATGCACCTACCATAAGTGTAAAGATGATTTCTATCCGGTCATTTCCCTTAGTAATAACAACGGTATTAATAGCCATAGCTACAACAAAGAACGCCACTGTCAAAGGGAAACGTGCAGTTGCAAAGGTTAGTTGTCTGAGCCTTACCTTGATTTTATCAAACCTTTTCATAATATTTAGCCTCACTTTCTGGTAAGATTTCGAGTAACACCAGCAGCTCGAACATATTAAATTATACAACACTTTGCAGAAAATATCATCTTCAAATTAAACTGCAATAAGCTATACAGCTAGGGGAACTGGATTTGGTATATATTTAATTCGTTTTTTTAAGTATCGTGAAAAAATTATAGAGCGCGAAGCTATAACAAAATGGCAGCAAGGACTTAGAATAATCATAAGGCATAAAAACTCAGTGCTGGGTGTTTTGTACTCGCTTAATTATAATAACCATTTCTTTCTTTAATTCGGTATAGTCGCAAGTAATTCCAAATTATTTTTACTTCGCATAATGTATCTTATGTAAACTAGGAATAGAAATAATTTGAGGCGGGTTTTTAGCCCGCCTCAGTCCTGATTTTCCTCGTCTGCTCTCGCCTCTGTTAGATCGTCCTCGGATACTGCACCAAACAATGCAGGTTCAGATGTAATGTCTGTATTACATCCAGGACAGATCCACGGGCCGTTGGCACCTGACGAGTAGGACTTGGTTTTGCACTTGGGACATAATTTGGTGTACAAGTCCTATTGCACTCTCCTATACTCAAGGTTAGGAAGACACGCTAGCTCTCCGCTCCGGGACAAGGTCCCAATAGAACATTCGCGAATAGTCGACACTTTTCCTGCAAACTTTGCCATTGTTTATGTAAATGCTAATAATATCTTGCGAGTCCGAGGACCATCGAATTCAGCGAGGTAAATTCCCTGCCAGGTTCCAAGCTGAAGTTTACCATCCACTACAGGGATATTCTGACTATTACCACAGAGAACTGCTTTGATGTGGGCCGCGGCATTTCCCTCTAGATGCTGCCAATTTCCGCCCCATGGTACGAGCTTTTCAAAAAAAGCTTCCATGTCTGCTCGTACTGCAGGGTCTGCATTTTCATTGATGATGATCCCGGCTGTAGTATGTTGCACATAGACCGTGCAAAGCCCGTCTTTGAGGCCAACAAGCCGGGTCGCTTTTTGTACTTCTTGCGTGATATTGAGAAAATCCGTACGTTTCAAGGTGTTTACAGTAATTTGTTTCAACATTTTGAAAAATCCTCCCGTGCCAGGGCGCTATGCCCTGGAGAATCTAGTGCTTATGACCGCAGCACTTTGAAGAGCAACCGCCACAGTTGGCCTCGGCACCGGCGCTCATGGTGCTGCCTGAGGCCATGCGGAAACCAAAGTTAGAAATTATCCGCTTAACCTGTTTGCTGCCACATTTGGGACAGATGGCATCCTCTTTTTCTGAGGGGAAAAAGAGTTTTTCAAAAGTCTCACCGCAGCCCTGACAACGGTATTCGTAGATTGGCATCTAGCTACACTCCTTGTATATAGTATACACATCTATTAGCAAAAAAATTACCGCAGAATTTCAACTAGCTGTCCATTCTTTATTCCTGCAGCATTGGCTTCATCAGTATCAACATGAAAGTCAAGTGCGAAGTTCTCATTTACCCGGACCAAAACCTGATCAAAGATTAAAGAGCGATCTCCTTCTGCTACCCTTACAGAGACTATGTCTTTTTCTTTCAGTCCGAGTTCTTGTGCATCTTTTGGCGTCATGTGGATATGTCGTTTGGCGATAATGGCACCCTCTGGAAGGTCTATTTTGCCTTTAGGACCGACAATTGTAATTGGTGCTGATTGGGCAACGTCACCGGAGTCCCTTACAGGAGGTTTAAGGCCGAGAGTAAAGGCGTCGGTTCTAGAGATCTCAATCTGGGTTCTGGGCCGCAGGGGACCTAAAACCCTTACCTTTTTGATCTCCCGCTTGGGGCCAACTAATGTAACTTGCTCTTCTGCAGAAAATTGCCCCGGTTGTGTGAGCGCCTTTACGAAGGTAAGCTCTGAACCAGGGCCAAAGAGCGTATCCATATCTGCTCTGGATAAATGAATATGGCGGGCTGAAATTCCCACCGTTACTTTGGAGATAACTTGCTTGTCCACTTAAGGTTCATTCCTTTCTAGGTAGATAATAGTTGTTTTCATATAAATATACGACATCTGTGAGTGAAAATCCTGCATAAATCGAAAAAGATCTCCCCCCTCCCTCTTCCCTATTTTCAGCGAAAGATTGATTTCGTCAAAGGACTTTTGCCTCTCGGTGTAGAATATAAGACTGTTTAATATTTTATTAAAGGGGGGAACGATCTGGACAAGCAGATCGGCAAAAATGTTAGCAGATTTTTTCAAACTCAAAGAGCATGGCACAGATGTCAAAACTGAACTCCTAGCCGGCGCAACCACCTTTATCACTATGGCCTATATTATCTTCGTTAACCCATCAATCTTGGCCGCAGCCGGTATGGATCAGGGAGCAGTGGCTACTGCAACAATTCTCTCAGCAGGTATTACCACAATTCTCATGGGGCTATTTGTTAATTACCCATTTGCCCTGGCAAGTGGTATGGGCCTCAATGCCTTCTTTGCCTTTGTTGTAGCAGCAAAAGCAGGTTGGGAAGTTGCACTGGGTGCTGTCTTCATTTCAGGTATTATCTTTGTTCTCCTTTCTATTTTCAAAGTAGTCGACTATATTGATATCTCAGTTCCTGTCTCTTTGAAAAAAGCGGTAGCAGCAGGTATTGGCCTTTTTATCGCCTTTATTGGCTTGAAAAATGCCGGTATTATCGTCTCTGACGAGGCAACACTGCTCGCTTTGGGCAATCTTGCCAAAGGAGATGCACTGCTGGCCATAATCGGTATTGCGATTACTGCAATCTTAATGTCACTGAAGGTTAAAGGTTCTATCCTCATCGGTATCCTACTTACCACAATCGTGGGAATCCCCATGGGAATTACCAAGTGGAACGGAATTGTTGGTATGCCCCATTCCCTGAGTCCAATCCTCTTTAAGATGGACCTAGCCGGTGCTTGGAAACTAGGCTTCTTTACTATCTTCTCATTCCTGTTTGTTGATGTATTCGATACCCTAGGTACACTTATGGGAACAGCTGCGAAAGCCGACTTTCTTGACAAAGATGGCCGTCTACCTAAGATTAAGGATGCAATGCTGGTAGATGCTGTTGGTACTTGCCTTGGTGCTGCTTTGGGTACAAGTACTGTAACAACCTATGTGGAGAGCTCTGCTGGTATTGCAGAGGGCGGCAGAACAGGTCTTACAGCTGTAACCACAGGTGTTCTCTTTCTTTTGGCACTCTTTTTAGCACCCCTGGCTTTGACAGTTCCCGGTGCTGCCACTGCACCTGCCCTTGTAATCGTAGGTGTACTCATGATGAGTGCAGTGATGGGAATCGACTTCAATGACTTTACCCAGGCCTTCCCAGCTTTCGTTACTTTAGCTGTGATGCCCTTTACCTTCAGCATTGCCAATGGTATTGCTGCAGGTTTCCTGGCCTATATTGTTTCCAATCTCTTCGCTGGGAAAGCTAAGGAGATTCATTGGTTTATGTATGTACTTGGGCTTATCGCCCTTTTCCACTTTGCAATTTAGTTTATAACAAAGCCTCGCTAAAACAGGGATAGCATCAAGCTATCCCTGTTTTCTTAATCTCAAATAGAAAAGTGGCATTTTGTCGTTGACGAAACAGAGTTTCTATGATAAGATATAAATGTCGCAGGGGAGTAGCTCAACTGGCAGAGCATCGGTCTCCAAAACCGAGGGCTGCGGGTTCAAGTCCTGTCTCCCCTGCCAATTATTTCGGCACTCGAGTTTATTCGAAGTGCTTTTTTTGTTTTAAATAAACATTTAAACTGCTAGTTCCTAAAGCTTTGGTCCTAAGGGCGATATCAACTGATGATATATTTCTACGTCTCGCTCTTTGAGGTATTGAAAAAGCTGGGGTAGATCCCACTTGTTCAGTGGACCAAACAGAAGTGGTACTCGCTCCATTCTATAATGATAACAATCATCTGTTTTGGCAGCATAACCCGGAACTTAAGGAAGAGGCATAAAAACCTAGGTAGAAATGTACCAAATGCTGAGCCAAACTTACGAAATATTACATAAGAGGTGATAAATAAAACACGTGATGAAATAAATCATTGCTCAATATATTCGAAACCCCAAAATATAGAAAGGAACATGAAAAAGATAGCTTTGGAAAATCTTTAGGTGGCTTATAGCCCCAGTTGGAACCTACCGGCTTTCAGCCTGTAGTGATCAGTAAATAAAATTCTTTTATAGTAACGGCAGCATCACCCAACAACAAAGTTACGTTATCCGACTTATAAAGGGGATTATCTACTCCGGCATATCCAGGCTTCGTATCATAATTGAAAATTAGCACATGCTTCGCTTCATGAACATTAAGTATAGGCATGCCATAGATCGGCGTTCCCTCCGCAATATTAGCTGCAGGATTAATTACATCGTTCGCTCCTACCACAATAACAAGATCGGTATCAGCAAACTCATTATTAATCTGATCCATCTCGTATAGCTTATTGTAGGATACATCTGCTTCGGCAAGGAGTACATTCATGTGCCCTGGCATTCTCCCTGCCACAGGATGAATAGCCACCTTAACTTCTGCCCCATATGCTTCTAGTTTGTCCATGAGAATCTTAACATCACGTTGTGCTTGAGCTAAAGCCATGCCAT
>ENA-UOOK01002180-UOOK01002180.1-fermentation-metagenome-genome-assembly--contig:-NODE-2180-length-24556-cov-10.042978_pt1 | contig 24556 bp, 23 predicted proteins | sample MGYA00245777_ERZ724023 | MGnify/ENA primary metagenome ERZ724023 (study PRJEB28704, sample SAMN03018312) | fermentation metagenome | biome: anthropogenic terrestrial biome; feature: soil... | reverse complement strand
TTTTCTTCTTTCTGATTTTATGAAAGATAAAGAGTATCATAAATCCACACCTACAGAACTAGCAGAGGAACTATCTAAAAATAGGGACGATAATATTTCTCCAAAGACACTTACAAAAAGAATATTACAAATATTATCACTTATTTCTAGAAGTGATGAATATATTTCCCTCAACATAATTGAAAATCATGTTTCTATATCAAGGAGAACTCTGTACAATGATCTAGCAAAAATTAATGAGTATTTGATACAAAATGGATTTGAGGAACTTTTTACCGTAAGAAATAAGGGTATTAGAGTCAGCAAAGAGGATAGGGAAAATATCAATGAGCTTCTAAATATATTGAAACATAATATGAATAATTATATTCTTTCGCCTGAGGAAAGAAAATGGTTTTATGTGTTTCTAATTGTTACTGAAAAGAGATGTGTAACTCTTGAATCATTAGCTGATACTCTAATAATTTGTAAAACTACTGTTTTAAATGACCTTGCTGCAGTGCGATTGCTATGTAAGACATATGAAATATCATTAAACAACAATAATCAAGAGGGATATTATTTTAAAGGTGATGAGGGGATTATTAGAATTATTTTCTTGCATAGCATTATGGAATTGAGGAAGGTATTTAAAATACCAGCATATGAAAATTTATTTATTACAGATAGTTCAAGACCCTATGAAAAGCTATTAAGAAAAATGAATGAGAAATTTCAACCTAATTCTTTTAATGAAATAATTGATGTTTTATCAATATTTTTTTCAAAAATTGAGAAAAGAGAAGATGTTATTTTTTCTAAAGAATTGCTTGATTTTATAATGGAACAACCAGAATTTAAATTTATATATAAAGAGCTTGATGAAAAAGATTTGAACTTTATAGCATATATAACTTTCCATTTGATTAATGATAACAAACTTAGTAAGAGATCAAATGAAAACGATTCTAATATTAAACACGAAGTTCAGAGTATTGTAACTTCAATGGTATCAGATTTAGAATTGATAAGTATGACCAAGCTAAAAGACAGGGATAAACTCATTAATGGATTAACTAAACATATATTGTCTTCGAAGTTTAGATATGAGAACGGTTTGGTAATAACTAATCCTTTTTTAAATGAGGTTAAAAATAAATATAGTCATATATATAGTCTGGTTAGAATTGTAAGTCACCATTTAGAAAGCTACTTTCACAGATGCCTTATAGCAGATGAGTTAGCTTTCATAACTTTACATTTTGCACTATATTTTACAGATGCAAAAAAAGATGTACCAATAAAAATACTTGTTATGTGTCCTAATGGACATACCACATCTAAACTATTGAAAAAGGAAGTAGAAATTTTGATAAATAATGCGAATATAATCCAATGTAGCACTGTCGATGAGTTTAATCAATATGGTCATATCGATTTGATTTTAACAACAGTGCAAGTTGAAACTCAATTAACATGTCCAATCTTACATGTACATCCTATTCTTTCGGAATATGATAAGATTAGAATTTTTCAACACATAGGATCTTTTGATAAGGTTGTAAATAATAATATGATTGATAAGATTATTGACCTAATAGGTAATGCAAATATTGATAAAGATATTCAAAACAATCTTATTAATGAAATAATTAATCTAGGGAAAAGTACACAAGCATTAAATATTAATAACCTCTCGAAAGATGATATAAAGCTAAAGAATGTTATCGATGTTTCTAATATACAAGTTTACGATTATATAGATGATTGGGAGGGAGCTATAAGTCTTTCTGCAAGACCATTGCTAGAAAAAGGTTTGATATCAAAACGCTATATTGAAGTTATGGTAAACAATATTAATATGTATGGACCATATATATTAATCTATCCAGGGGTAGCACTAGCACATGCTAGAGAAGAAGATGGAGTATTAGGGTTTGGTATAGGTATGTTAAAGTTAAATGAGGATGTTATTTTTGAAGATAATAAGACAGCTTTTTTAATAATCACTATAGCGTCTTCTAAAGATAATTATATAGATATTTTATCTAAGCTCATTAATTTATTTGAGGATAAGGAATCAATGATTGCTATAAAAAAGGCTGATAATTCTCTAGAAGTTTATAGGACAATATCAAAATTTTAGAGCGTTGATCCACTAATTAAAAAGTATTATTTCATTTATCTTGTGAGATAAATGAGATAATAAAGTATTTAAACTTTAATTATATTATATAAGGAGGTGCAAACTATAACTTTATACAATAAAAATTATAAAGTTTAATAGTATAAGCATATGGCAAATAACAATAAGGTAAATTTGGGCAATCTAATTGATAATGGAAAACTTTATTTTAGTAGTGAAAAAAACAGAAATGATCTATTCAGTTTGATAGCAGATGGTTTATATAAAGAAGGGTATGTGAAAGATTCTTTTTTAGAAGCATTAAAATTAAGAGAGGCACAATTTCCTACAGGTTTAATATCGAATCTTTATAATATTGCTGTTCCGCATGTAGATTCTGAGCACATAAATAAAAATGCTTTGATAACTGTTATATTAGATACTCCCATCAGATTCCATCGTATGGACGTTAATGATGAGGAAATTGATGTAAAAGTTGTGTTTTTTCTATTGATAAAAAGTAGGGAACATCAAGCCCAAGCAATCTCTAATTTGACAAAACTATGGCAGAATGATTATATAATGGAATCTATTTTATCTGTTAAAAATAAGGAGGAATATGTAAATTTAATAGATGCGGTTTGTAGAGAAGTGGTGAAACCCAAATTTAAGGAGGAATTATTATGAAAAACTTTGATTTTCAGTGTAAGACTAGGTTAATATTTGGTGAAAATTCAGTAAAAGGATTAAAAAACATGATATCTGGTAATTATAAAAATATTTTGTTGCATTATGGTGGTGGAAGCATCAAAAAATATGGGTTATACAATCAGGTAATTCAAATATTGGGAAAAGAGAATGTAAATGTATTTGAATTATCAGGGGTGGAACCTAATCCTAAATTATCTTTAGTAAAAGAAGGGATCAAAATAAGCAGGGAGAATAATATAGACCTTATATTGGCAGTAGGTGGAGGTAGTGTTATAGATTCTGCCAAAGCCATAGGTATTGGTGCAAAATATGAAGAGGATGTGTGGGACTTTTTTACTGGTAAAGCTGAACCTAAGGAATCACTTCCAGTGGGTGTAATACTTACAATACCAGCAACGGGAAGCGAAACTAGTACGGGATCAGTAATAACTAATGAAGATGGTTTGTATAAAAGATCATTACGAAGTAATGAAATGAGGCCTGTATTTGCAATTATGGATCCAAAGCTTACTCTAACTTTGCCAGATAAGCAGACTTTCGCAGGAATTATGGACATGTTATCGCATATATTTGAAAGATACTTTACAAACACTCCTAATGTTGATTTTATAGACCATATGAGTGAAGGGGCGATGAAAAGTATAATAAAAAATGCATACGCTTTAAAGAAAGATCCCCAGAATTATAATGCAAGATCCGAAATTATGTTAGCTGGTACAATAGCTCATAATGGAGTATTAGGTATTGGAAGAGAAGAAGATTGGGCTAGCCATAAGATAGGACATGAAATTGGAGCATTATATGGGGAAACCCATGGAGTAACATTAGCTATAGTATTTCCTGCATGGATGAAATATGTATATAAAGCAGATACAGATAGATTTATTCGATTTGCAACCAAAGTTTTTGATGTATCAGCAGAAGGTAAAAATAAAAATGAAATTGTCCTCGAAGGAATTGGAAAATTTGAAGATTTTTTGCATCGTATAGGTTTACCCACTTCTTTTATTGAGGGGAATCTGCCTACAGATAAATTTGAACTAATGGCAGATAAAGCAACTGAAGAGGGTCCTATAGGATCTTTTAAAAAGTTATTCAAAGAAGATGTAGCAAATATATATAAATTAGCATTGTAGAACAACAATTAGAGTGTACTTTTCTTATGAAAGCTATTATAGACGAAGAGATAAAGTGCTTACCAAGAAAGAAAAACAAATGAATTAGAGGAATTGATAATTATTACAGAAAAAGCTGTAATTTAATTATAACGATTTCATAGAAAGGAGGTAAACAACCATGAAAACAATTATTATTGCATGTGGCAGTGGAATTGCAACTTCAACAATGATTTCAGCAAATGTTGAAGAAATTTTAAATGATGCGAATATTGCTCATGAAATTATTCAATGTAGTATTCCCGAAATTGAAAGTTATGAGAGCAGAGCAGACTTAATTATAAGCACATCACAGTTGCAAAGAGAATATTCTGTTCCTTCAGTTGTCGGTATCGGATTTATTACTGGAAAGGATTCAGAAGAGGCAAAGAAAGAGATATTAGAAATTTTAAGTTAATTTAAAGGGAGGAAAATAAAATGGCATTTATAAATGAGTTTTTTGCGAATCTTGCCGGGTTAGGAAAGTATTTAATGGTTCCCTTGATGATTGCAATAATTGGCATTCTTTTTAAAGTTAATGTAAATAAGGCAATCAAGGGTGGAATTACTGTAGGTATTGGACTATTTGGATTGGATTTAGCTTTGTCAATTGTTAGTGATTATTTGGGACCGGTCGCAAATGGGCTTGTTACAAAAGCTAACCTAAATCTAGATGTAGTAGATGTTGGATGGCAAGCATTATCAGGTATTGCGTTTGGAACTGAAATCGGAGCCATGATTATTCCGGTTATGATTTTATTTAACGCAATAATGTTGGCAATTGGTGCTACTAGAACAATGAATGTAGATATTTGGAATTTTTGGCATTATGCGTTGACAGGGTCATTAGTATATTTTGTTACAAATAATTTTTTATACGGTTTGTTAGCAGCAATAGCTCACGCTGCAATTATTTTGTTATTTGCAGATAGGACAGCTTCCCGTGTACAGGAGGTAACTGGGATTCCAGGCATTTCAATACCACATGGCGGTGTTCTTGACCAATGGATATTTGGTTTCATTATGGAACCTATATATAATTTCATTGGTAAAAGATTTAGAAATGATAAAAAGACAAAAATAGATAATGGACAGGGTAAGAAACTTCAAGAAAACGCTATATTTAAGATTATCCAGGATCCAATTTACTTAGGATTTATTTTAGGAACGGTACTTGGGTTTATTGCTGGTCAAGGTGCAAAGACATCTTTTACTACAGGAATGGCAATGGCGGCATTTTTATACTTGACACCAAGAATGGTTAAAATTTTAATGGAAGGATTATTACCAATTAATCAAGCTGTCCAAAAGATGAGGAGTAAAATGGATGGAAATAGCGATTTGTATATCGGTATGGATAATGCTGTTGGTTTAGGGCACAACACTGTTATGTTAATTACAGTTATAGCTATTCCAATCCTCATTGTGCTAGCTGCAATTGTTCCCGGAAATAGGGTTATTCCAATTGCTTCTTTGGCTGCCTGTGGTTACTGTAGTTCAATGCTAAATGTTGTACACAAAGGTAAATTTGGGAGAACACTTTTTTCTACCACGATTTTATTTATAAGCACATTGCTAATAGCATCATATATGGCCCCAGTAATAACTGAAGTAGCAATACTTAGTGGATTTGAAACAGAGTACGCATTAATTTCATCACTCTCTGGTGGTACATTGATTGCGGCAGCTCCGTTTTTTCTTGCATTCCGTTTTAGCAATACGGTAGGACTTATTTTCAGCTTAATAATCATCGTAGGTACTATTGTTTTGCAAAGAATATATTTTAAAAAAAGGGATCAACAAGAAGAAACTAAAGAAGTAAAACAGGTATAGAAGAGATAAAATAACACAGAAAATAGTATCAATAGTTATGTTCTATAAAGGAATGCTTAAATAAATCATTGCATGTACTAGAAAGGAGGAGATGTATCATATTTGCGTGTATGTAATCTCATATGATATATCAGAAATATTATGCTAGTAAACTCAAAAGAAATGTTATTAGATGCAAACAGTAGAGACTATGCAATTCCCTCACCGGATTTTATTAACCTAAATATGGTCAGATCTTACATTGAGGTTGCAGAAAAACTGTATAGACCTTCTATTATAGCTTTTAGTGAAGCAATGCAGGAATTTCTTTCATTAGAAGAAGCTTATTTAATAGGAAGTTATTATGCAGAAAAAGCAAAAATTCCAGTAGCATTGCACATTGACCATGGTAAATCAATAGATTTTATAAAGAAAGCGATTGATCAGGGATTTACTTCTGTGATGATAGATGCATCGACTGATAGTTTTGAAGAAAATGTAAGGAAAACAAAGGAAATAGTTGAATACGCTCATCCTAGAAATGTGACGGTAGAGGCAGAAATAGGACATGTAGGGGCTGGCGAAAATTATGAAAATGAAAAAGTAAAATCATCTAAATATACTGAAGTTAATGAGTTAGTCGAATTTGTTAATTTAACTAATATTGACTCAGTAGCTGTTTCTATAGGGACTGCACACGGGTTCTATAACGGAACACCAAGGATAAATTTTGATAGGCTTGTTGAATTAAAAAGTGCTGTAAGTATTCCTCTTGTATTACATGGAGGGTCTTCAACAGGAGATGAAAATTTAAAAAAATGTGCAGAATTAGGAATAAGTAAAATCAATATTTTTACTGACCTTTGTGTAGTAGGAGCAAATTCAATACTTGAAGAGAGACCAAATGATTATAGATTGATGATGATGATTGCTGATAAAGCAATCAAAGAAAAACTTGAACACTATTATCGTGTATTCAATTGTTGTTAGGAGGAAGTAGGATGATTAAAAAAAAGGTAATCAAAACACCAACGTTGGGTATTAATGCTAAATCTTACATGTGGGGTGCTGATCTACTTGAAATTGCTAAATATTGTGAAAAAATAGCAGTGGAAAATGATATAACTGTAACAATGGAAGTACCTATTGTTGATATTTATAGGGTTTCATTGATAGCCCCTCACATCATTATCAATGCACAGTTTATGGATCCCATTGAACAAGGCAATACAATGGGAGGAGTCTCAGCTGAGGCCCTAGTAGATGCAGGAGCGGACGGTGTCATACTTAATCATGCTTCAGCAAAACCAATGACACTTAGTCAATTGATTAATGCTATGAAATATGCAAAAAAAGCTGGATTATATACCTTTGTTTGTGCTGATTCAATTGAAGAAGTAAGAATAATTGCAAGTTTACATCCAACAGGTATTATATGTGAACAATCAAATTTAATTGGAACTGGAGTTGTTTCTTCTGAGGAATATATACATTCAACAACAAAAGCGATAAGAGATTATGACCCTAATATTATTGTATCGCAAGGCGCTAGAATTAAGAATGGTAATGATATATATCGCAACATTAAAAATGGTTCTGAGTCAGGTGGCGGAGCTTCGGGGGTATTCTGCTGCTCAGACCCTATTGCAAAAATTGACGATTTTTTAGATGGTATCCTAAGAGCTAAGAAGGACTTTGGTTCACGAATTTATAAGCAGGAAGTTTAACTAATAGAAAAACTTTGAAAGGAAAGACGCTAATGATTAAAATAAAATATCTTGAGTTTGAAACAAAATTTCCTAAAATTCACTTCTTTGATATAACAGATAAAATAGAAGAAGCTATTTCTGAATCTAGTATTAAAAATGGAACCGTGACAGTTCAGTCTTTGCATACTACATGCGCTGTATTTTTTGAAGAGTATGTTCATGATGAAGATCCGGTAGGTCATGATTACTTACAAATAGATTTAAACCAAGGGTTAAGAAAAATATTTCCTGATCAAGTTGAATTTAATGACAATTATTTCTATCCAGGTCCTAAGCATTTGTACAGAGAAGGGCGTCCGCATGTTGAATTCCAAGGAATTAGTTTAAACGGACCAGCTCATTTGAAATCGACATTAATAGGAGCCTCTGAGACTTTTGTTATTGATGAAGGAGTACTTCAGACAGGACCCTACGGATCCATTTGGTTTGTGGACTTTGATTATAATAGACCAAGAAAAAGAAAATGTGTATTATGTATAAATGGAGAGTAAAGATTTAATTTTTAGTTACATGATTGAACTACACACTATCAAAAAGCAGTGTGTAGTTCAATTATTTTTACTTATTTATTTAACTTTTTTTCAACCTTTGGAGCTCTAATCCTATGAGCTTGTGGCATATCCGGACCAAGAAGCGGTCGAAGATAATTCCTGAATTCTTCCGTTACATGATTACCTTTTTCATTAATGAAATTATCAGGCATAGACTTTGTCAGTCTAGCTACTTTATCAAGGCTTGTAAGCTTGTAATCTACAGAGTAGGAGCCTGTTCTATGGATAGTAACTGAGCCATCTACATTGTTCCACAATGCAAATTGAGCTGCCCTTTCACCCACTTCTCTGGCTTCATATTGATCTACTTCGGACACACATCCTATGAAGGATCTTTGTAAATATCCGAATGTATCGCTTCTAACTCTTTTTATATTTAAGTTTTCTTTAATTATTTTTACCAATAAGTCGCCTAAAGCGCCTGTTCCTGAAAGCTGAACATTTCCATGACTGTCTTTTTCAACGTTTCCTGAAAGTTTTGTAATGATTGGAACATGATTTTCATCAACAATTCCTTCTGATACTGCAATTATACATTTACCGTATTTCTCGTAGACATCTTTTACATCAGATAGGAAGTTTTCGACTATAAATGGTCTTTCAGGCAAATATATTAGATGCGGACCATCATCAGGAAACTTTTGAGCCATAGCAGAAGCTGCAGTTAAAAATCCTGCATGTCTTCCCATTACTACTCCTATATAAACTCCCGGCAGAGAACTTACATCTAGGTTTATTCCCATAAAAGCTTGTGCTACAAATTTTGCCGCTGAGCCATATCCTGGGCAATGATCGTTTACTAGAAGGTCATTGTCTATTGTTTTAGGGATATGTATTGCTCTCAATTCATATCCTGATTCGGTTGCCTGTTCATTTACTATTCTAACTGTATCAGCAGAATCATTTCCACCTATATAGAAGAAATATCTTATTCCATGAATCTTTAATACCTCGAATATTTTCTTGCAATATTCCTCATCAGGCTTATCCCTTGTTGAGAATAATGCTGATGAAGGCGTTGATGCTATTTTTTCAAGATTATGTGTCGTTTCCTGTGTTAAATCAACAAATTCTTCATTGATTATTCCGCTTACACCATTTAATGCCCCATATACTCTGGTCACCTGAGGAAATTTTCTGGATTCCAGTACTACACCTACAAGCGATTGATTTATAACAGATGTAGGACCTCCCCCTTGCGCAACTAATACTTTTCCTTCGAGCATCATATATTACTCCTCTCATAGTAGATTTATTATATTGGTAATTAATTTCACTTTATAACCTATATTATCAGAAAGACAACAATAATTCAATGAAAAGCAAACCAATATATCCATTGTTTTGCGTATAGAAATATAATGTGATATGATTTATATTAGTTCCTGTAAGTATCTATAACGGAAGGAGCTTTATTTCATATATTAAAAACAATAAAAGAGGTGCAGTAAAATTGAAAGTAGGAGTATTCTGGCGTAAATTTAGAAATGTTGAGATGCAAAGAAAGCTTTCGCAAAACAACATTTATGACGACGCCTATGATGAGGCTTTCCAACATATGAATGCAATCAAAGAGGCTGGTTTTGATGCAGTTTTAATCGAGTGGAAAAAAGATATCAAAGAAACGGTGAAAGAGCTTACTCACCAAAAAGTAGATATTGTTTTCAATGCTTCATCACTTAGAGAAGTCGCTTTTTTAAAGGCTTTTGGGATCCCATTTGTCGGGTCCGATTTGGATTTGGTGTCCGCTGATAAGTCAGTTCGTAAAGAACTGGTTACTTATCATAATCTGCCAACGCCAAAGTTTTTTGTAACAAAAGATTCTAAGATGATTCCTGAACATTCTTTAAAATATCCATTATTTGTGAAACCCATCGACGGTCGTGGGAGTGCAGGAATCAGTGAAGAAAATGTAGTAAATAATCCTAAAGATTTACCTAAGGTAGTTGATAAAATCACCAAAAAAATTGGTCAAGCTGCTTTAGTAGAGGAGTTTATCAAGGGTAGAGAAATAACTGTAGGTATTATAGGAAATTCAAACCCAAGGGTGTTGCCCATTTTAGAAATCGAGTATAACTCATCCATCACTAATACTTATGAACATAAAATGTTGGATAATGAAATCATTCATTGCCCTGCAAATTTTCCCAAAGAAGAACAAGATAAGATTGAAGATATAGCAAAGGGAATATACAAGGTTTTAAACGCAAAGGATTTTGGACGTATAGATATGATTATTGCCCAAGATGGTACACCTTATTTTTTGGAACTTAATACCTTTGCCGGACTTACCATGCCTTCAGGCAAAGCGCATAACGGATATATGGGCTATATGGCTGAGGCTGAGAAGATGTCAGCGGGAGATTTTATAGGAAGTATAATTAAATATGCTTTAAAACGATATGACCTTAAACAATCCTATATAAAAATTTCATAATTGTCTCAATTATTGGGTTTCAAGAAAAGCTACCTAGTTTAGCCACTATATGTTATAATAAATGCGACTAAGGTTATAAAACCTTTAAAGATAAATAGCTATAAGGGGGATTTAGCTTATGATTAGGGTTCGTATGAGCATGGCTGACGCACATTATGGAGGAAACTTAGTAGATGGTGCAAGGATATTACAATTGTTTGGTGATGTAGCTACGGAGCTTCTTATCAGGCATGATGGGGATGAAGGCTTGTTTGTGGCCTATGACAAAGTTGAATTTATAGCACCTGTTTATGCAGGGGATTATATTGAGGCTGTTGGGGAAATTACGAAGATAGGGAATACATCAAGAAAAATGACCTTTGAAGCAAGAAAAATTATAACACCGAGACCAGATATCAATGAATCCGCATGTGATGTGCTGGAACATCCAATAGTCGTTTGCAGGGCTGAAGGCACTTGTGTCGTACCGAAGGACAAGATGAGGACAGTTAGGTAATAGGGAAAAATAGTGAAAATATAAGAACTAAGAGTGAAGAGTGGAAAACAAAAGGCAGTATTATTTCTGCAGGATGTTACTATTGAAGGATCTCCTCTTTTAAAGGCCCTAAAACTCGACCCAAGTAATTGTGCATTGTGAACTGTGCATTGCGAATTGTGAATTGCTTTTTCAATTGTGAACTGTGCATTGTGAATTGTGAATTGCTTTTTTAATTGTGAACTGTGCATTGTGAATTGTGAATTGATTAGGGGGTATATAATGGAAAAGTTGATCATTACTGCAGCAATTTGTGGAGCGGAAGTTACAAAGGAAAACAATCCAAATGTTCCGTATACAGTAGAAGAAATAGGCAGAGAAGCTGAAAGCGCTTATAAAAAAGGGGCTAGTATTATACATTTGCACGTTAGAGAAGATGATGGCACACCAACTCAAAGCAAGGATAGATTCAAAGCTTGTATTGAAGAAATAAAGAATCGATGCCCGGATGTAATTATTCAGCCTTCAACAGGCGGAGCAGTTGGCATGAGCGATGAAGAAAGATTACAGCCAACGGAGTTATATCCTGAAATGGCTACATTGGATTGTGGGACATTGAATTTTGGTGGAGATGAAATATTTGTAAACACCGAAAATACAATCAAGAACTTTGCAAAGATAATGAATGAACGTGGAATAAAGCCTGAAATAGAGGTATTTGATAAGGGCATGGTTGATTATGCAATCAGATTTCACAGACAAGGATTTATTAAAGCTCCAATGCATTTTGATTTTGTATTAGGGGTGCAGATGACTGCTTCAGCAAGAGATTTGGCATTTTTAGTAGATAGTATCCCTCAAGGTTCAACTTGGACAGTAGCCGGTGTAGGAAGACATGAGCTTCCAATGGCAGCTTTAGGCATCGTAATGGGTGGTCATGTAAGAGTAGGGTTTGAGGATAATGTCTATCTTGAAAAGGGAGTTTTGGCAAAATCCAATGGAGAACTGGTTGAAAAGGTAGTAAGACTTGCTAAGGAATTAGGTAGAGAAATAGCAACACCGGAAGAAACGAGAAAGATATTGGGACTTAGATAATAGTTGACAATTCAGAAAGAAGAGATAAAATTAAAAGTTAAAAGGCGAATTTTACACAAATTTCTGGTCATTTTTACAGAAAATAATGGAAATATCAATTATATGCGGTATAATTATATTAACAAATAATTTATTTTATACAAAAATCATGGAGGGGATATAATGTTAGTAACAGGCAAGGAGATTTTGCTACATGCACAAAAAAATGGATACGCTGTTGGAGCGTTTAATATCAACAATATGGAAATAGTACAAGCAATTGTAGAGGCAGCAAATGAATTGAATTCCCCAGTTATCTTACAAGCAAGTCAAGGCGGCATTAAATATGCCGGTATTGAGTATATTTCAGATCTAGGAAAGACGGCCAGCAGATTAGCAAAGGTGCCGGTAACACTCCATCTGGATCATGGTACGGATTTTGATCAAGTTATGTTATGCATTAGAAATGGATTTTCATCAGTCATGATCGACGGCTCTAAATTTGCATTAGAGGAAAATATAGCTTATAGTAAGAAGGTTGTAGAAATTGCTCATGCAGTTGGTGTATCTGTAGAAGCCGAATTGGGTAAAATAGGTGGTACTGAAGATCATATTACCGTATCGGATAGGGATGCAACTTTTACTGATCCTGAGGAAGCTAGAAGATTTGTGGAAGAAACTAAAGTAGACTCATTGGCGATTGCAGTTGGTACCGCACATGGTGTTTATAAGGGAGAACCTAAGATAGACTTTGATAGGATTAAAGCTATTAGAGAAGTAGTATCTGTTCCATTGGTTTTACATGGCTCAAGTGGTGTTCCATATGATGCTTTAAGAAAAGCTATACCACTAGGAATTTGTAAGATAAATATTGATACCGATATTAGAGCAACATTTGCTAAATCGGTTAAGAATTTCTTTGTAGAACATCCCGACGAAATAGATCCAAGAAAGATTTTGGGGCCTGCAAGAGAAGCAATGAAGGAAACAGTTAAAGAAAAAATTGAAGTATTCGGTAGCGTAGGAAAAGCATGGAAATAGCCCTTGGGCTGTTTCCCATGAACAATTAACCGCTAACAGATATATTGGAAATTACCAAAGAAATTCTTGAATTACAGTGTTTTTAAAATTGTTATATGTTAATTGTTATATGTTAATTGTTATATTGTTAATTAAGGAATGGTGATGATTTGGATCAAGAAATACTTGAAGGGAAAAATATAACAGAGCTTAGGGAGATAGCAAAAGCTTACGGGATTTCAAGTGCTTATAAGTATAAGAAAAGAGAATTGATTGACGCTATTGCGGGGAATTTAGCTGCAACAGATCAATCCAAAGATAATGAAAGTACTGAAGAAAAAATGGACATTAAAGAAATTGATATGGAAGATATATCGGATAATGCTATAGAAGAAATTGAGCAATTAGAAGATATAAACATTGCAGAAGGTATATTGGAATTGCATACGGATGGGTATGGATTCCTACGGAGAGAAAATTATTTATCAGGTGATGATGATATCTATATTTCACCTTCTCAAATTCGAAGATTTAGATTAAAAACCGGAGATAAGATAACAGGTATTACAAGACCACCAAAGGTGGGAGAAAAGTTTAAAGCCCTACTTTACATCAAGTCGGTTAATGATATGCCTCCTGATACTGCTACAAGGAGACCGGATTTTGATAGTCTTACACCAATATATCCAAATGAAAGATTAATCCTAGAAACTATTCCAAATGAATATGCTACCAGAATGGTAGATTTAGTTGCACCTATAGGAAAGGGACAAAGGGGAATGATTGTATCACCTCCTAAGGCCGGAAAAACGACTATTTTGAAGATGATAGCAAATTCAATATCCCAAAATCATCCGGAGGTAGAATTGATCATATTGCTGATAGATGAAAGGCCTGAAGAAGTAACGGATATGAAAAGATCTGTTAAAGGTGATGTAGTTTACTCCACATTTGATGAATTACCTAAAAACCACACTAAGGTTTCGGAAATTGTTTTGGAGAGAGCAAAAAGGCTTGTCGAACATGGTAAGGATGTGGTAATATTGCTTGACAGCATTACTCGACTTGCCAGAGCATACAACCTTATTATTCCTCCTACAGGCAGAACATTGTCCGGTGGGTTAGATCCTGGTGCACTTCACAAACCAAAGAGATTTTTTGGAGCGGCAAGAAATTTGGAGGAAGGCGGGAGCCTTACTATACTTGCTACTGCCTTGGTTGAAACAGGCAGTAGAATGGACGATGTGATATTTGAAGAATTTAAAGGTACAGGTAATATGGAAATTCATTTAGATAGAAAATTGTCTGAAAAGAGAATTTTCCCTGCTATTGATATATATAAATCAGGTACCAGAAGAGAAGAATTGCTGTTAAGTCAAAAAGAATTAGAAACAGTATGGGCATTGCGTAAAGCAATGGGCAATGCAAATACTCAAGATGTGACGGAAAACCTGATTGAAAAACTTATTCAAACAAAAACTAACGCTGATTTCATAAATGATATGCGAAATAAAATTTGGATTTAGTTGAAAAAAAAAAATATATATGCTATAATTTAGTGGTTATAGAGCATATGTATTTTTTGCAGAGTTTTGCAAAGAGAGAGGTGAAAACATGAAGAAAGGCATTCATCCAGAATACAAAGAAGCTACAGTTACCTGTGCTTGTGGAAATACATTTAAAACGGGTTCAACAAAAGATGAACTAAGAGTAGAAATTTGTTCAGAATGTCATCCATTCTTTACAGGACGTCAAAAATTTGTTGAACGTGGTGGACGTGTTGAGAAATTTAAGAAGAAATACAATATTGACTAATAAATTTCTTTACATCTTAGGTTAGTTGCATGGGCACCTAACCTTTTATTTTTGTTTAAATTGAGTAAAACACAGTGAACAGTGAAGGACGGTGAAAAATTGAAATTAAAATCTTCTAAAATAAACCCAAAACATAAAACTACCATAGGAGGGCAAGCTCTTATAGAAGGCATTATGATGAGGGGACCAAATGATATATCTATTGCAATCAGAAAACCAAATAATGATATAGAATTAAAAGTGGATAAATTAAATCCCATAAAAAATAAATATAAATTTCTCGGTTGGCCTATTATTAGAGGTGTTGTGAGCTTAGTTGAATCCTTATCAATCGGCACTAAGGCGCTAATGTATTCGGCTGAGTTCTATGAAGAAGAGGAAGCAGAATCCGACAAAGAGACTTTTACACAAAGAGTCTTTAAAGATAAGGCTCAAGATGTGGAAATGACTCTATCTGTAATTATATCAGTAGTATTGGCTGTTGGTATTTTTATGATCTTGCCAAGTTTTATAACTAATTTTGCAAAATCTAAAATAGAAAATCACATTCTCTTAAACCTAGTTGAAGGCTTAATAAGAATCATCATATTTTTTATTTATGTAATCGCGATTTCAAAAATGGAAGACATAAAAAGAGTCTTTGAATATCATGGAGCAGAGCATAAAACAATCCATTGCTATGAGAACGAAGAAGAATTGACTGTAGAAAATGTAAAAAAATATTCCATACTTCATCCAAGATGCGGAACCAGCTTTTTATTTATGGTAATGATAATAAGCGTAATTGTGTTATCATTTTTTGGTTGGCCTAATCCTCTTAAAAGGGTATTAATAAGAGTGCTCATGTTTCCTGTAATTGCAGGGATTTCATATGAAGTAAATAGGTTTATCGGCAGAAGCAACTCTAGTTTTTGCTATTATATAAGTTTACCCGGATTAATGGTTCAAAAAATAGCAACTGTTAGGGAACCTGACGATGGACAAATAGAAGTAGCGATAAAAGCTTTAGAGGCTGTAATTCCCCAAAATAGGGAGGATGACAAGTGGTAATTGATGAATTAATAACTTTGGGTTTAAATTTTCTAAAAAAAGAAGAATTTAATAATCCTCCTTTAGAGTTAAGGTTAATATTGGCAAAGTTATTAAATGTTGATAAATCCTATATATATTCACATGGGGAAAGACAAGTCACCAAAGACATTGAAAATCAATTTATGGAAATGGTAAAGAAAAGATCGAAAGGCTATCCCATACAATATATATTAGGTGAGAAGGAATTTATGGGACTTGATTTTTATATAGAGGATGGTGTTCTAATCCCAAGACCCGATACGGAAATTTTGGTAGAGTATATTATCAATTTTATCAATAGATACTATAAAGGGGATAGGATTAATGTCTTGGATATAGGAGCAGGTAGCGGCGCAATATCCTTATCCATTGCTAAATACTGTCCGGGAGCTTATGTGTATGGCATTGATATAGATGATGCTGCTATCAAAGTTTCGAATATCAACAAGGAAAGATTCGACCTATCCAATGTAGAACTTTTAAAAGGGGATTTGTTTGAACCCATATTAAGATTGAATATGCAAAATGAATTTCAGATAATAGTGTCTAATCCACCATATATCCCCAAAGAGGAAATTGAACAGTTACAAAGCGAGGTCAAGCTCTATGAACCTAAGCTTGCACTGGATGGTGGAATAGATGGGTTAAATTTTTATAGAAAAATAACTGAAGATGCAAAAAAATTATTAATTAAAAATGGACTTCTTATATATGAAATAGGGTATAATCAAGGGAAACAGGTTTCGAATATATTAGATAATGAAGGATATAAAAATATCAATATTTTAAAGGATTTGCAGGGACGAGATAGAGTTGCTATGGGTTTTTCTTTCGATTGTGAACTGTGAGTTGTGAACTGTGAATTGTGAATTGATTAGAAAGGGCTGTATATTATGTTGGATAAATTAGCTTTTATCGAAAATAAATATCAAGAATTAAATGAAAGAATGATGGATCCGGAGCTTATCAATGACCTGGAGGAATGGCAAAAGGTCATGAAAGAGCATGCTGATATAGAACCTATTGTCATGGAATATAGAGAATATACAAAGACAAAAGAAGAATTAGAAGAAGCTAAACAGATGCTTTATGAAAAATTAGATGATGATATGAGGGAAATGGTCAAGGAAGAAATAAAAGTTTTGGAGGAAAAATTATCCAAATCTGAAGATGCATTAAAGATTTTATTGATTCCAAAAGATCCTAATGACCATAAGAACGTTATTGTTGAAATCAGAGGCGGAGCAGGTGGAGATGAAGCAGCTCTGTTTGCCGGAGTTCTTTTCAGAATGTATTTAAGATATGCCGAAAGACACAATTGGAAAATAGAAATAATGAATACCAATGAAATAGGAATCGGCGGATATAAAGAAGTCATATTTATGATTAAAGGTAAAGGTGCTTACAGCAAATTAAAATATGAATCCGGAGTTCATAGGGTTCAAAGGGTACCTGAAACAGAAGCAAATGGTAGGATTCATACATCTACTGCTACAGTAGCTGTTTTACCCGAAGCTGAAGATATAGATGTTGAAATTGAACCCAACGATTTGAGAATAGATGTATTTCGCTCATCCGGCAATGGCGGTCAATCCGTAAATACTACGGACTCAGCAGTAAGGATTACACATATTCCTACCGGAATGGTTATTTCATGTCAAGATGAAAAAAGCCAGCTTAAGAACAAAGAAAAGGCTATGAAAATTTTGAAATCAAGATTATATGATATGAAAATGATGGAACAAAATGCTGAAATAGCTGATATGAAGAAAGGGCAAGTAGGAACAGGGGATAGATCAGAGCGAATTAGAACTTATAATTTCCCCCAGAGTAGGGTAACTGATCATAGAATTAATTTAACCCTATATAAATTGAATAGTTTCATTGATGGAGACTTAGATGAGATGATTGACGCATTGGTTACTTCAGATCAAGCTGAGAAACTTCAACAAGTAGGTTAAAGGGGGAGGAAACTTCTCCTTTTTTAAAGACCTAAGGATCGATTATGAACTGAGAATTGTGTATTGACGCATCAACACGCCAAAGGCGTCATTCTGAACGCTAGTGAAGAATCCCATGTTAGTATGAGCTAAAAAAATAGTAGGGATCCTAATGGGCGGATAGGGTCATCCGCCCCTACGAATGACAACAGCAGTAATTATCCGGCATTATGCTTAGGATGACCCTAACAATTGTGAATTATGAATTGAATTAAGTTGTTAATTGAAAAGCGAGGCAGTTATGAATACTCAAATAATACAAATAGATAAAAACAATATAGATAAAAACTTAATAAAAGAAGCAGCAAAATACATTAAAGAAGGAAAGCTTGTAGCTTTCCCGACGGAAACAGTCTATGGACTTGGAGCAAATGGTTTAGATGCAGAAGCGGTAAAAAGGATTTTTTTAGCTAAAGGGAGACCTCAGGACAATCCTTTGATTTTACATATTGCATCTATTGAACAAATTTATCCCTTAGTAAATGAAATACCTGTGCTTTCTTATAAATGTATGGAGAGATTTTGGCCGGGACCATTGACAATGATTTTTAAAAGAAGTCAATTAGTTCCAAGTGTAATTACAGCGGGGCTTGATACCGTAGCAATAAGAATGCCAAATCATCCTATAGCATTGGAATTAATAAAATCATCTAACACTCCAATAGCCGCTCCATCTGCTAATTTGTCAGGGGCGCCAAGTCCAACTATCGCAAAACATGTAATCGATGATCAGTATGGAAGAATAGATATGATAATTGATGGGGGGAGTACCGGTGTTGGAGTAGAATCCACAGTTTTGGATTTAACAGGAGATGTTCCAATGATTTTAAGACCCGGCGGTATTACTATGGAGGACTTAAAAGAAATTATTCCGGATGTAGAGCAAGATATTGGCACATTAAAAGAAGGAGTAACTCCAAAATCACCCGGTCAAAAATATAGACATTATGCTCCGAAGGCGGAAATGTATCTATATACAGGTAAGGTTGAAGATATTGTTGGAAGCATAAAAGAAAATGTTAAAAGATTATTAACAGAGGGCAAAAAAGTTGGTATAATGGCAACAGAGGAAACCAAAGCTAATTATGATGAAGGATTGGTATTAGTAGTAGGCAGTAGAAACAATAGAGAGACAATAGCCTCAAATCTATTTAACGCTTTAAGGCATTTTGATGAAGAAAATGTAGATATTATCCTAGCTGAAGGTGTTGAATTAGACCATATTGGAATGGCGATAATGAATAGAATGACAAAGGCAGCCGGTGGAAAAGTAATTAATGTATAGGAGTGGAATTTTGAAAGTACTGATTGTTTGCACAGGAAATACATGTAGAAGTCCCATGGGTGAGGGAATTTTAAAACATTTATCCAAGAAATACAATACAAATATTGAAGTAAGATCCGCAGGAATATTTGCACTTGATGGAGATAGAGCAAGCAGCAATGCAATTTTAGCATTGGATAGTATCGGGATTGATATTTCAAATCATATATCCAATCAGTTACATGGGGGTATGATTGAAGAGGCAGATATTGTATTAACGATGACTGACAACCAGAAAGAAGCAATTATAAAGAGATTTCCAAAGAGCGATAAAAAGGTATATTCATTGAATTATTATGCCTTTGGGATAGAAAAGGATATTGAAGACCCTTATGGGGGAACTTTAAAAGATTATGAAATGGCAAGAGATGAAATCTTTAGGGCAATGGAAAAAATTGCGGCAGGATAATCTCTGCAAGATGTCATCCTGAGATAGCAGCATAAGCATTGCAATTGAAGGATCTCCGTTTCAAAAACAGTGAAGAACTAAGAGTGAAGAGTTATTGGGGTCGAACTTTGGGGATGAGAAATACAATGGACAGAGTATGATGGACAATTTAGTAAGGGGAAAGAGGCAAGAAAGGATGAAATTTGATGAAAATAGCAATTGGTAGTGACCATGGCGGTTTCAATTTAAAAGAGAGAATAAAGGAATTTTTAGAAAGTCAGTCAATAGAATATGTAGATTATGGAACCAATTCAAGCGAATCTGTAGATTATCCCGAGTACGGGAAAAAGGTAGCAGATGCAGTTGTATCTAAAGAAGTAGATAAAGGCATTGTAATCTGTGGAACTGGGATTGGTATCTCAATAGCAGCAAACAAGGTAAAAGGCGTAAGATGTGCATTATGTAATGAACCTTTTTCAGCTAGATTGAGTGTTGAACACAACAATGCCAATGTATTGGCATTAGGCGGAAGAATTTTAGGAGAGGATTTGGCAATAGAAATAGTATCAACTTGGCTAAATAGTAAGTTCCAAGGTGGAAGGCATGAAAGGCGAATAAATTTAATCAGTGAGCTTGAAAATAAATAGCCCAAATGATTTATGATTTAATTCATATTTGAAAAAACACTATGAATTAAATCATAATTTATGTTATAATGCAATAAGTAAAAAATACATAGGAGGAGTGCGTATGTCAAAAATTATAGAATTAGATCATCCGTTAATCAAGCATAAGCTTACAATTATTAGAGATAAAAATACAGGTCCTAAAGAGTTTAGAGAATTAGTTACGGAAATTTCTACATTGATGGCTTATGAAGTTACTAGAAATATGCCTTTAGAAGAAGTTGAGATAGAAACCCCTATGGGAAGGACAAAAGCTCATGTAATTTCCGGGAAAAAGGTAGGATTAATTCCTATTTTAAGAGCTGGACTTGGAATGGTAGATGGGATGTTAAATCTTATTCCTGCAGCAAAGGTCGGACATATAGGTCTGTATAGAGACCCTGAAACACTTAAACCTGTTGAGTATTATTGTAAATTACCTGAAGATATACAAGAAAGGGAATTGATAGTTTTAGATCCCATGCTAGCCACTGGGGGATCGGCAATAGCTGCTATTGATGTTCTTAAAGCTAGAGGAGTTAAGGGCATCAAATTAGTAAATCTAATTGCTGCACCTGAAGGAATAAAAGCAATGCAGGAGACTCACCCTGATGTTGATATTTATGTAGCGGCAATAGATGAAAAGCTAAATGATCATGCTTATATCGTGCCCGGATTAGGAGATGCGGGAGATAGATTGTTCGGAACTAAATAATATTTATAAAAAGGGCAGATATTCTGTCCTTTTTTTTAAAGATGTTTGACATTAATGTATTTCTAATATAAAATTTATCTATAATGAATAGAAAAATTCTACTTTTGAGTTCCGATATTCAGTTGGTGAAGCTTCATAAAACTTCATTGATGCTTTATCTTTAGAAAAGATTTTATAATGAAAGTTACTAAGGAGAATATTTATGACAGGATATATTTTACCATTATTTGTAGCAATATTCATTTCATTTATAATGACGCCGTTGATTAGAAAATTGGCTTTTAAAGTTAATGCAATAGATATTCCTAAGGATGAAAGAAGAGTACATAAAGTGCCGATGCCATTGTTGGGTGGCTTGGCAATATTTATTTCTGTAGTAATTTCGTCCATAATATTTTTACCAAAAGATAAAAGTCTATTATCAATAATTTTAGGTGGGACCATAATTGTCATTTCCGGAATCATTGATGATATAAAGGGATTAAGTCCAAAGAAGAAGGTCATATTTCAGTTAGCTGCAGGATTGGTTTTAATAATTGGAGATGTAAAGATTGATTTTGTTACAAATCCCTTTTCCATGCACAATACATTATTTTATCTAAAATATTTTTCAATACCGGTTACTTTATTCTGGGTTGTGGGAATAACAAATACTATAAATTTAATTGATGGATTGGATGGTTTGGCCGCAGGAGTGGCTATGATTTCAAGTTTTTCTTTGATGCTTGTTGCAGCAAAGTTTGATTATACAGATGTTATGATACTTTCTTGTATATTGGGTGGGGCTTGTTTAGGTTTTTTACCTTTTAATTTCAATCCTGCAAAGATATTTATGGGGGATACAGGAGCCTTGTTTTTAGGATTTATGCTGGCGGCCATATCCATAGAAGGAGTTATGAAAAGCATAGCAACAATCGCGATAATTGTTCCCATAATTATCCTTGGAGTTCCTATTTTTGATACAACATTTGCAATATTTAGGAGGTTGCTGAGTGGTAAGTCAATTACATCTGCCGATAAAGGGCATTTACACCATAGATTGTTGGATAAGGGATATTCCCAAAGGCAAACGGTTTTAATACTATATGGAATATCAGCTATATTTGGAATTGTTGCGGTTTTAGTTGCTAAATACAATAGTCATCAGGCTATTTATTTTTCCGTATTATTATTTATTTTAATTGTTTTTCTTGCAATTAAAATGGGATTGTTTAGAAACAGTAAAAAATAGGGGGTATATATTTTGAAAGTTATGACGGTATTTGGGACTAGACCAGAAGGCATTAAAATGGCTCCCATCTTGAAAGCATTAGAAAAAAGATCTAATATAGAGAGCGTTATTTGCATTACAGCACAACATAGGGAAATGCTGGATCAGGTATTACGTTTGTTTAATATAAAACCGGATTATGATTTAAATATTTTCAAGCCGGGGCAGACATTAACCGAGATTACTACACGTGCTTTGGAAGGATTGGAAGAAGTTATAAACATAGAAAAACCCGATATACTTTTAGTACAAGGTGATACTACAACTGTATTTGCAGGTGCTCTTGCGGCCTTTTATCATAAGGTTAAAATAGGGCATGTAGAAGCAGGGCTTAGAAGTGGAAATTTATATTCACCATATCCTGAAGAGGCAAATAGAAAATTGACCGGAGTAATTGCTGACTTTCATTTTGCTCCGACAGAAAGAAATAAGCAAAATTTACTTAATGAAGATTACCCTGAAGAAAAAATATTTATTACAGGGAATACAGTTATAGATGCGTTGAAATATACCGTAAAGGATCGTTATATATTTGACAATAATTTATTGAATGAATTGGATTATGAAAATAAAAAAATCATATTATTAACATCTCATAGGAGAGAAAATATAGGCAAACCTATGGAGAATATTTTTACGAGTTTAAGGGATATAGTCAATAATCATGAGGAAGTAGAATTGGTATTTCCGATTCATTTAAATCCAAAGGTAAGAGAAATTGCTCATAGAATACTTGGAGATAATTCACGTATACATTTAATAGATCCTTTAGACTATGAACCGTTTACAAATTTAATGGCTAAATCCAGTATTGTAGTTACGGATTCCGGTGGGCTTCAAGAGGAAGCACCTTCTTTGGGAAAACCTGTTTTGGTTGTAAGAAGGGAAACTGAAAGACCGGAAGGCATAGAAGCAGGTACTGCAAAACTTGTAGGAACCGATTATAAGGATATATATGACAATTTAGAAACTTTGTTAACAAATAAAGAGGAATACGATAAGATGGCAAAAGCAGTCAATCCATATGGGGACGGTAACGCAGCAGAAAAAATAGTGGAAATACTTTTTAAATTAGGTAATAGGTAAAAGGCACTCTTCACTATCTTTTTGATTGTGAATTGTAAAAGGGGTACATTTGTCTAACTTGTGCATACGTTTTCCTAAGGCTTTCAATATGGATATTAGCTCTTAAATAATCAATTAAATACATTTATTAGTTGATTTATGAGATATTATTTTTAATTTTTATTATTAATTTTAATTAAATTAAAGGGGGTTTTTAAATGAAAGAAGTTGTTATTGTTTCTGCAGTTAGGACACCCATAGGCTCATTTGGGGGAAGTTTCAAAGATGTATCTGCAGTAGAATTGGGGACAATAGCAGTAAAAGAAGCATTAAAAAGAGCAAATCTTGACTTAAAATTAGTAGATGAGCTTATCTTTGGAAATGTTCTTCAAGCAGGATTAGGCCAAAATGTCGCAAGACAAATAGCGATTCATGCAGGCATTCCATCAAATGTATCCTCATATACCATAAATAAGGTATGCGGATCAGGATTAAAAGCAGTATCTCTTGCAGCTCAAGCCATTAAAGCAGGAGATGCCGATATAATCGTTGCAGGAGGGACAGAAAACATGAGTCAGGCTCCTCATCTTGCCAAAAGTACCAGATGGGGACAGAGAATGGGAAACATGGAGCTAATAGACTATATGGTACATGATGGACTCTCAGATATTTTCAACAATTATCATATGGGAATAACAGCAGAAAACATAGCAGAACAATATGGAATTACCAGAGAAGAACAAGATAATTTAGCAGTGGTAAGTCAAAATAGAGCAGAGGCAGCTATTAAATCGGGGAGGTTCAAAGATGAAATAGTTCCGGTGTCAATTCCTCAAAGGAAGGGAGATCCTATAGTAGTTGACACAGATGAATATCCAAGATTCAATGTTACAATAGAATCCTTATCAAAGCTAAGACCGGCATTTAAGAAAGACGGGACAGTAACAGCAGGGAATGCTTCAGGGATAAACGATGGAGCAGCAGCCTTAGTCATTATGAGCAGAGATAAAGCGGAAGAATTGGGTATTACCCCTCTAGCCACAATAGTATCCTATGCGTCAGCGGGAGTAGAGCCTACAGTGATGGGTACAGGGCCGATACCTGCATCAAGGAAAGCATTAGAAAAAGCAAATTTA
>ENA-UOOK01002179-UOOK01002179.1-fermentation-metagenome-genome-assembly--contig:-NODE-2179-length-24561-cov-9.735249_pt1 | contig 24561 bp, 39 predicted proteins | sample MGYA00245777_ERZ724023 | MGnify/ENA primary metagenome ERZ724023 (study PRJEB28704, sample SAMN03018312) | fermentation metagenome | biome: anthropogenic terrestrial biome; feature: soil; material... | reverse complement strand
GGACTTGGCATATTTGTCACAGTCTCTATTTTTGTTATAGGAGTTTTATTAAAAAGATAAGAAATAGAAAGGAAATGATGTTATGGTAATAACTTATGATTTTGGACATGGTACTGGTGAAGATCGTGGAGCTTCCGGCTATAGAAATGAGGAACATGACTGCAGGGAATATGGAGCACTTGCAATTAAAAAGTTGCAGCAACTAGGGCATACCTGCTATGATTGTACGCCACCAGCAAGCCCAGCCTTAAGTTTAGGACAGAGCCTTGCTTATAGGGTTAATAAAGCTAATTCTATAGGCTCACAACTTCATATTTGTATGCATGTTAACGCCTATGAAACAGATAAGGCCAATGGCTGTGAAGTAGAGTATATAAGTGCTTCAGGTAAAACTTATGCTGATAGAGTATGCAATGAGATGTCTAATGCATTAGAATTTAGAAACAGAGGCAGCCAATTAAGAACTGGACTTTATGTATTAAAATATACAAACATGACTGCTATTCTTATAGAACCATTTTTCTGTGATACTAAAAGCGATTGTAACAAGTATAATCCTGAGAAGCTAGCAACAGCTATAGTAAAAGGGATTACAGGACAAACAGTATCAAACCAACCAACTGCACCTAAGCCAGTAGTACAACCAGTACCTACATATCCTGAAACTATTCCAGAAGGAGTATTTCAGATTCCAGGTACTAAATTTTATATAGAACCAAGGGCTGATGGAGATATGGGAATTCACCTGGACAGAGGAAATTATATTACTATTCGTAAAGGTGGAGCTCCGGTGGTAGTTTATAACAATAACAAAGGTCAGGGTGGATCTAAGGTATTATTTTAATTCTCATTTTATAAATCAAAAGATATGATGAGAATTTTGTTTTATAAGACTAGTAAAATAGCCTTTTTTAAATTATCAAAAATACAAATTAAATTTTAGGAGGAAAAAGTATGTTAGGAAATGAAGCAGCAAATATAATTTCAAGTGGAGTATTGAGTGTTTTAGGAGCTTTGGCTTCTTATGGTGTAACAGTAGGGGTGACTTATCTTAAAAAGAAAAGGGAAGCTCTTGTAACACAACTAGGTGTAGATAAATACAACGAGGATTATAAAATTGCACAAGACATTTACTATATAGTAGAGCAGCAGTTTAAATTTATACCACAGGCAGGGGAACAGAAAAGAAAAGAATTTGATAAGCTGCTAATTGAGAAGATTCCAGGAATATCTCAGGAAGAACTAAACCACTTCAGGGAAACTATTTGTGGAAAGGTAAATTCAGAGGTTAAGAGTAGTCAGATTTTAGCACCTGCATTTGATGCAAGTAAAGATGTTTCGGATATAGTAGACACTATAAAATCACAGAAAGAGACTATAACTCCTGTACAAAAGGCAACTACAGAAGCAGAAAAGGACGCACAAATACAGAAAGCTCAACAAGATCTAGCAGCTGTACAGAATGAAAATGCACAGTTGAAGCAAAAGATTGCTACTGTACAAAATACTGAACAGAATGTACCGGCTTCTGCATAGAATTAAAATATAATTTTAGTAATAATTCAAAGCCTAGAATAGCCTTTACACTATTCTAGGCTTTATTTTTGTATGCAATACAATACATTATATGTGTGAACTACCACCACTTATAGAAGTGGATGGCTTCATGGTCAATACTACTACTGTAGCAAGTTTACCCATGCTCTAAAGGTCGAACCAACCTCAGTTTATTACCAAAATCATATAACTAATTTCAGTAGATTTTTACTAGCATTTATATCCCTATCGTGGTGTGTACCACATTGAGGGCAAATCCATTCTCTAAGTGCTAGATTTTTTACTTCTTTATTTTTATACCCACAAACTGAACATAATTGAGAACTAGCATAATTAGATGGTGCAATTATTATTTCCCTGCCATACCAATTAGCCTTATACTCTAACATCCTTCTAAATTCTGACCATGAAGCTTCGCTTATTGCTTTTGCTAACTTATGATTCTTTAGCATATTATTTACTCTTAAGTCCTCAATAACTATAGATTGGTTTTCTCTGATTAGTTTAATTGATAACTTATGTAAGAAATCTGCTCTTTGATTAGATATTTTTTCATGTAGTTTTGCTACTTTTAGCCTAGCTTTACGTCTATTGTTACTACCTTTTTGCTTTCTCGATAAATCCCTTTGGAATTTAATGAGCCTTTTTTCTGATTTTCTAAGATGTTTTGGATTAGGTTCTCTATACCCATCAGAACATATTGCAAATTCTTTAAGTCCAACATCTACACCTATTTTTTTATTTATAACTGGTAGAACGAAATTTTCACTATCTACTAAAATTGATATATAATACTTGCCACTTGGTACTTGTGATATAGTGCAGGATTTTATCAAGCCTGTGAACTCTCTATGTTGTTTTATTTTAATCATAGATTTTAACTTAGGTACTTTTACATGACTGTTTTCAATGTATACCGTTCCTTTTTGATTATTGGTTGTATAGCTATTATAATTAGTTTTCTTACTTTTGAATTTAGGAAATCCTACAGATTTATCCCTAAAGAAATTTTTATAGGATTTATCCAAATTCATTTGTGCATTGGCTAAAGCTAAACTATCTACTTCTTTTAGCCAAGGAAATTTTTGTTTATATAGTGCTGGTGTTGGATATTTTATTTTTTTTATATCCAATTCTTTGTTCTCCTGATAAGATTTAATTCTATCTGCTAACATTTGATTATAGATAAATCTAGTACACCCAAAGGTTTTAGCTAGAAATATTCTTTGTTCTTTGTTTGGATATATCCTGTATTTGTAAGCTTTTAACATATTTATCACCTCTTAATACTATTATATCATAAGTTTACGTAAGTTGCAATAAGTTTAAATATATTATATACTATTTTTGAGGTGATATTATGAGTGATTTAAAAAACAGAGAACGCTATACAAATTCAATTGATATTGAATTGTTGAAAAAGTTTAAAGGACTTTCAAGAGAAACTAAAATACCACAGTCAAGGTTACTTGATGAAGCAATTGAATTAATATTGAAAAAGTATAATAAGTAATATATTGCCTAACGGCAAGTGCTATTCATCTCCCACCTATAGAGGATGGGAGAATTCCACACAAGAACAGGTTAAAAGAAGCCATTGCGGTTTTATGTGAAAATATTTTAGTTTAAAAATGTACTTTGTCGGAAAAGTACATTTTTAATTTTTTGAGTTTTTATCTTCAGCAGTTATAGAAATTTCATTTTCAGTTAACTTATCAACTGAAGATTTGCCTTTAATTTCAAGTCTATCTTTAAAATACGTTCCTGCAATTACTTAGAAAAAAATATGATTAAAAAACATAAAATATGATATAATATATTTAAAAGAAGCCGTTACGGTTTTATGTGAAAATGTTTTTAGTTAATTAAAATGCACTTATGCGAGGGTGCATTTTAATTTTTTGAGTTTTTATCTTCAACTGTAATAGCTACTTCATTTTGACTTATGTTAGTCGATCTCTTATTTTTGAAATTAATACAAATATCTTTATGAAAAGAAATCAATGCTATAATCCCTACAATGGCTACAATTGCAACTATTGCTATAATAACAACTGAATCACTCATGTTGTCACCCCCTCTGTTGTCAAATTAACCGCAACGACCTCTTTGCAAGAGATAAATCCTGGGAGATGACTAACTAAAAACACTTTATTCTCTTGATAATATTATAGCATATATAGAAATAACTTTAAGATTAGAATAAGACTGTTATGGAAAATATTTATGTATAAAATAAAACCTGTGCCCTAATTTAGAGTACAGGTTTTATTTTATATTTGTTAAGATATATAGCTTTTCTAAAATAATAGCATTAAAAGCAAATTTATTCAAGTTTAGGGCGTTTTTTATCGTTCAGTAATTTAACTGTACGTTCAAACATACTTTTGTCAATAAATTCATTAGTTACATTTTTAGAATTCAATAATATAAATCTTATTGAACTTTTAGACCAGTCTTTATTGCGATTAGTTTTAATTCCTGTACTATTTAGTTCATTTGCAATTTCTCGCAGGCTCTTACCTTCTACATAGAACTTATATATTTTTTCAATCACTTCTTTGTTAGAATACATCTTCCTACCTGCATTTCTTGCGTTCAGTTTTATTTCTGAACTATCTATATAGCATTTCTTACTATATTTCTCTTTTAGATCTTCATATAACTTTTTATATTCAGCAGTACTTTGCTTTTGCACTTCCAGCTGCTTAAGTAGAAAATTATATTCTTCTACAGAAACTACATTTTTACTATCTTTTAAAGTATCTATCTCAGTATTAAGTTTATTTATTTCGTTACTTTGATATTCACTAATAAATTTTAAATCTTCTATTTTCTGTTCAAGCGACTTTATTGTTACCCTTGGCATGTTATTACCTCCGTTTATCAATTAATTCATAAACCGCATTATTTTAAGTATATCTTACATTTTGATATAGTTCAATAATTAATTACTAAACCAAAAAAAGAGATATAAACATTTTAAATTTTTTCCCATGTGTCAATGTGAACTCAAAATAATAAAAACATCACATAATATATGTATGAAAAAGAATTTAGTTAATGTCTATTTAGATAACATTTTGTTTTGGCTTTTGGGCTAACATTTATAAAAAATATAAAAAATATTTTTTATAAATAAAATTTTTATGCAAAAAGATTACACAATAGAAATGAGTAAATAAAATATTTTGCTTTAAAAATAAAGTAACAAACAAAATATTGGTTTTAGTAGACTAACAAAATAAAAAAATTAAAAATGCCTACAGGGTAGAATATACTACCCTGGCTGGCAGGGATATATTCTATTTCTGCAGGCCAGGGAGGTAAAAATGAACAGTAATGAGGAAGTAACAATCAAATTGGTAGGGAAATTATCTTTAGAATTACCAGAATTAGATCAAATCAAGATCAGGAATTTGATAGATGAAGTTTTAGTCAACTACGAAATTCATCCAGTCGAAAAATCTCTTGTAGCTTCAGATATTGAAGAAAAAATTCAATATTTTCTAGCTGTAAAAGAGTTAGATGGCGCAAGTCCTCTGACAATTAATAATTACAAATTACAATTATTAAAATTTGCAAGTTTTTGCCATGGACCAATAAATTCTATAACAACTGTAGATATAAGAATGTACCTTGCGGCTGTAACAAATACTGGAGTTAAAAAAACTACGTTAAGCAATAAAATAAGTATATTAAAATCATTTTTTGGATGGTTAAAAAATGAAGAAATGATAGTTAAAAATCCCATGAAAAAGATTAAAAATATTAAAGTAGACAAACATCTTAGAAAATCTCTTACGCAAGATCAATTAGAGCTATTACGAGATGCATGTAAGACGACACGCCAACGTTGCATCTTGGAGTTTCTATTTAGTACAGCGTGCAGATTAAGTGAAATGGTAAATGTAAATATTGAAGATATTAAATTTGATAAATCTGAGCTAAATGTTATAGGGAAAGGTTCTAAGGAACGGACTGTTTATTTAAATCCAAAATCAAAATTATATATAAAGAAATATTTAAAAGAAAGAGAGAAAAAGGGTATTATAAACAATGCTCTTTTTATTTCTTCAAAATATCCATTCAAACGACTTAGTAACAGATCTGTTGAAAAAGAAATATCTAAAATAGCAAAGGCAGCAGGTATTAATATACCTGTGTTTCCTCATAAATTAAGACATAGCTCCGCGACTATGGCTCTAGCACAAGGTATGAAAATTACATCTATCCAAAAAATTCTCGGCCATTCAAATCTTGACACAACGATGATCTATGTTGATGTAAATAATGAAGACGTAAAATCTGAATTCAAAAAGTTAAATCAATAATTTTTATACGGACTACATAACAATTGCAAATATGTAGTCCGTATTTCAAAATCACACAATACTTTAGACATAAAACTGCGGTTTACTCCCGCATGAAAAAATGTGGGAGTAAACCGCAGTAACCCAAATTTTAAAACAGAATCCCGGTGATGGGGTGGACTTGTACGCACACTGCTTAGTACAAGACTTTTTTATATCACCGTTCACATAGATAAACTTGAATATTAGATATGGTATGTTGGTACTTAGGCACAGAGAAGTGAAAACTTGATACGGATCTATACCAATAACCTAAGTCAAATTTTATTGCAGATGGATACTCTTGAGAAAGGTACCCTGAATACTGCAACTCTTTACATAAAAAATGTAAATGAGTATAAAGGGGTCTGGTCTCTACAAGCAATTCATTTTAGGAGGTTGGTATAATGGCTAGTTTAAAATTTCAAATTCTTAAAAGGATAGATTCATTAAAAAATTTTGGCCAATCAAAAAAACAGGCTCAAAAGGAGCAAAAGGAAATGGATTTATTATTAGGAATAAAAGAAAATTCTCTAAGAGCTCCAGGCATTTATAGTAAAAGTACATGTGATAACTATAAAAAACACGCTTTAAATTTTGCTACATGGGAAAGAAAAAAACACCCTGAAAAAGAATTTAAAATACTTACTAATATACCCAATGAACATATAGGAGAATGGCTAAAAGAGAGCATAGACAAAGGAGAAAGTGGATACACTATACGTCTTAAAGCAGCTTCATTAGCTAAAATAATGTACTGTCATACTTATGACTTTGGAATAAAATTGCCCAGTAAAAGGAATGATAGACCTAAAATTAAAAGAAGTCGAAATGAAGTATCATATGACAAGCATTTTTCTAAGGAAAATAATAAAGATTTAATGGATTTTTGCGACGCTACAGGATTGAGAAGAAGTGAAACAGCTCAAATTAAACCAGAACAGATAAAAAAAGATATAAAAGGAAATGTGATCTTAGATTTTAAATCTAAGAAGGAATACCGCGTTATGACTAAGAACGGCCGCGGGAGGTTCATACATCCTTTACATGGCACATATAATATTATTCTTAAAGCCAAGGAAAAGGCAGAGAAGGCAGGACAAGCTACTGTATTTAAAAAAATACATCATGCCATGGATGTTCATAGTTGCAGAAGATATTATGCACAGCATAAATATATTGAAGCCCTTCAAGGATTAGAAGAAAAAAACCTTGACTATATATGCAGAGATGGATCAGGTCGAAGGTATAATAAAAAGGCTCTCAGAATAACATCCGAGAACCTTGGCCACAGCAGGCTTGATGTGGTGGTAAAAAATTATTTTTAACTATATTTTTTTATGTATTCCAGTAAGGCCTGACTAATCAGGTCTTTTTCTTTAAACTCTTTATGTTTTTTACAAAACTCTGCGAACTTATGCCAGACGACACTATTTATTCTAATTGTTTTTCTAAATCCTAGATCTATTTCTTCTGGTAAATCTATCTTAATCCCTTCTCTAACTTCTATGACATTTGTCTTGTTTACGTCACTCTCAAACCATGAAACTACTTCCATAATCTTATCATACTTATCAGATAAATTTAATAAATTTTTTAATACTTCTTTGTTTGTGACAAGTGTCTCTTCTTTAATGATATCTTTTGGGACTATTGTCTGACAAATATCATTTATTGTATTTGCCTTACTTTCATCATATGTTACAGATGTCTTACTATTGTCACTTATATATTGATTGGTACAACCGTCATATTCTTGTCCTACTTTTTTAGCTCTTTTTCTTATAGTACTTCTATCTATTCCTATTTCAGTGCATATTTTAGTTAATGAAGAACTGTTTTTAAGTTCTTCATTAATATATTCTATTTGTTTATCTATGCTTAAACTATCAAATTGTTTCCTATCCATTTTAAAATCCTCCTTTGTGACAGTTGTCACAATATAAATTCTATCTTTATTTATAAAATTCCTCCTATTTCTATATAAAATTAAAGGAATTTATGTATATATGTGGAATTTTATTATTATATACTACATATTTATATAAAACTTATATAAACTTTATATAAATAATTGGATAATTTTTCATAAAAGTATTGACATTTATATAAAACTTATATAAACTTTATATAAAGAATAAAAAATGGAGGGTAACATATGAACGATTATATAATTTCATTAGATGTTGGCAAGTATGAAACAAAGGCTATTGGAAGATGCGCATCCGACACCACTGAAAGTATAAGGAGAGTACACTTTAAAACAAAGTTATATGATTTAAAAAATGGATATGTTGATCTAGAAGGAAATTCTTATAAAATCTCTTATGATAAAAATAATTACATTATAGGCGATCAAGGAGAAACTAAATCCTATGAAACGTCTAAGACAAATTTATTGCATAAATTAGCAGCATATACTGCTATTACTCAATTTTTAACACCAGACACTGAAAATAATAAAATATATTTAACTCTTGCTTGCCCTATAAGCGTGCTAAAAGTTGAAACAGCTAAGGAACAATACAAAGATTTTATAAAAAATGATGGTCCAATAAATATTATTGTAAATGAAAAAAATTATAATTTTGAAATAGAAGCTATAACTATAAAAGCCGAAGGATCTGGCTTAGTTTATACCGAACCTGAAAGATTTAAAAATAAAACAGTGCTAGTTACTGACTTTGGAGGCTTAAATATGGGCTTAGCTTTATATAGAAATAAAGTTTGTAAACCCTCTGACAGGTTTCCTGAAGAGCTTGGATCTGATGCACTAACTGAATTCATAAGAACTGAATTGATTAAATGTAAAAATGGCAATATAGTAAGTGTTGAACAAGCCGAAAATGCCTTAGACGTTGGATATATGACTAAAAATAGTAGCCCTATCCCCGAAACTATCGAAGCTGTAAAATATGGTAAGGAAAAGTTTGTAAGTCACGCTCTTGATGTAATTGCAAGACACAATATTCATATAGACGAAGTAGACTCACCTGTATTTGTTGGGGGAACTACTATTAAACTAAAAGATATTCTATTAAAAAAAGTCCCTAACGCTTATATCCCTGCAAATTCGCAATGGTCTACAGCAGAGGGATTATATAAAGTAGCTTTTGCTAAATATACAAAGATGAAAAAAGAGGGATAATTATGGCTACTGGGTATGATGCAATCAGTATTTCCTTCTCTAAAAAGAATTTAGATGTTTTAAAAATATTGAACGAGAAAAAATGTGATGAAACATTCAACCAAAACGATTATGTATGTGAAGCCATTCGGTTTTATGAAAAGAGTAAAGATAATATAAATAAAATTGTTACCAAAGAAGAGATAGAAAAAATTGTGGATGAAAGAGTAACTACACTATTGCTTGATAACAATTTAGATATTTCCAAGAAGGAAATTAATGAAAATATTGACTTGGAAGATCTCTCTGATGATATAGACATTGATGATGATTAAACTAAAAAGAAAATAGTTTACTAATTAATTACTAAACGCAGAAGAATGTGTTATAATAAACTATACTTTTTTTAAGAAGGTGAAAAAATGAATACCGAAGATTTAAAAGCTATAGCAGATCTATTAGATGCAAAACTTGAACCTATAAAATCACAGCTTCAGGAAAATACTGAAATATTAAAGGCATTGGAACATAGCTCAGAAGTAAATAAAGCTGAGCATGACAAAATGAATAATGATATTGCTCACATAGAAGGTCATTTAAAAAATATAGATGAAAACATAGATGTAATGAAAGAAATGCTAGGAAGGCATGAAGTCGACATTGCTGTATTAAAGCGCAGACCAGTATGAATGAAAAGAGAGCATGACGGGTTAGGAATCATGCCCTCTTTCTATATTTTTTATTAAAAGGATTTTGTGAAGGATTTATTTATATAAAATATATCTTAAAAGAAAATTATGTATTTTGTATGTATACCTGAAAAACTTTCAATTAATAAATAGTCCTGAAAATATAGTGATAAGATATTTTCAGGACTATTACGAAAAATATGAAGATTAGAATAAATACAATGCAAGTACGTTGTATTTATATTATATGCCAAAAATTTCACCAAAATACATTAAGGAGACTTAAGGAGACTTTGTGAAATTATGTATTCTATAGTACGAAATATTCTAAACTTTTTATTGCAAAATATTCTAATTTGATATAACATTAATTACATAAACATGAAATTAATTCGAGATTAAATATATAAAAAAACAAAAAAGCAAGAAACCGTAAAATCCAAAGTTTCTCAGGCTAAGATTTTACGGTTACCAAGAAGCTAAACGCTACTTTGTTTTTTTTGTTTCATAGGGTTATTATAGTATAATATTTAATTATAGTCAACATCTATGACAACATAAAAAAACAAAATTTAGCCTCCTTGATTGCTTTTTTAGGATGAGGGGAGTATTTTTAAATGGAAAATTTTACATCAATACAAAATAGTATAATAACATCAAATATAAAAAATACAGCATATAGAATGTTCAGTTTCTTAAATTCTATGTGTTTTGGAGACAAAGACTGTTGTTTCCCAAGTCAAAAATACATATCAGAACAACTCCATGTCAGTGTTAGAACCGTGCAAAGAGCTATAAAAGAGCTAGTACAAGCTGGGCTAATTAAAGTTAAGCGCAGGGGTTCTATAAGTAATATATACTATATCCTGAAAAAAGTAGTTCTAAAGAATACACCCAAAGAAGTAGATAAAATAAAAAATACAATAGATGAAGTAAAAAAGAATTACTCCAAATCTAAATCAAATACCTTTAATAATTTCACTCAAAGAAAGTATAATTTTAATAATTTAGAAGATATGCTTCTTGGCAACATGGATTATGATTCAGAAAAGCTAAAAGAATAAATTAAAAGGCCTCAAGATATCATGTTAAGATATCTAAAGGACTAATATAAAAAATACGAAAACCAATATTTATATTGTAAACTAAAAATTTTGAAAAAATACATTAAGGTGGCTTATTAGAGTCGCCTTTTTTTAGTTGTATAAATTTGTAATTCAAATTCAATACAATTTCATTGGATTTATTTAACGATATTTATATAAATATTTAACATATTTTACATATCAATACAATACAATAAGCCTTGATTTAGTTAATGCGACAATTAAGTTACTTTTAATGCGAAAATTATATCAGATTAAAAACGACAGAGGGGTCACCCAAATAAATACAACCCAATAAATACAACTTACCATATATATGTAATGGAAATTTATTGAATTGGAAATCCCCTGCACCACTCTAGAAAATGATACAAGGGATAAGAAGAACTAGTGTAAAGTTAACATTCTATATTATATCAAGTCTCAAAAAAAATAATCCAATATAAATAAATTGGATTATTTTTTATAATGTTTTTCTATCATCTTAGCAAGCTCTATTATAAAGTTTCTATCCTCATTATTTTTTAAATTTAAATTATATTTTTCTTTTGTCCTACAAAGAAAGTAATCTAGACTCACATCAAATATATCAGCTAGTTTAACCAAATTACTTAAACTAGGCTGAATATCCTGCGATTCGTAACCGGAAATAGATTGTCTAGAAACATTTATCATTTTACCTAACTGCTCCTGGGTTAGCTTTTTTTCTTCCCTTAATTCTTTCAATCTATCCCCAAACATATATTTCCTCCTAATCTAGTATATAAGTTCAAGTCTATAATAGTAGGAGAAATAATCGTTGTAATTCAAGTTATTTTTTCTTTTTAAAACAAAAAGGACAATAATATTGTCTTTTATAAAAATGTAGGAATACTGATATCGGGCATATCATAAATTCTTCACATATTTTATTCATTAAGGGCATACTTATATAGTTTGGATTATAAACAGAATTGTTTTCTAGTTTGCTTAGATAACTTTGGCTTATGCCAAGTCTTTGAGAAAATTGTTCTTGAGACATTCCCAGTTTTTTTCGTATATTTTTTAGCAAGGAAATCACCCCAATATTACATTTTACGACAAAATATTCTAAATTTAAACAAGAAAAACATGGTAAATTGAATAAATAGTCGAACGGTATTCCTCCTATGAATATTATTTGTGCTACTATATAATAAATTGTGTGAAAAATATGTGAATCAAAAACAAACAAACACGTGTTAGTTTTTATATAGATAACTTATTAGAATTTCTAGGGGGAAAGATATGATGACCAATAGTGAAATATTAGAGAAACAAGAAATAAATAACAAGGTAATAAAAATGAATGATAAAATAAATAAAATTACTTCAAAAATTCCAACTGAAAAATTAAAAATATTATTAAAAGAAACAAAGAGAGACATTTCAGCCTCCCTTAAAGTTAAGTAAGATTTTTGATTTTTAATTTTACTAAATTTAATATTTGTTTTTCTACATCAGACGGAATATTGTTTTCATTCTCTAATATTCCGTCTCTAACAAGACCTTTAATAAATTCATCAATTAATCCTGCTCTTTCGGCATTATTTGTAATGTAGTCTAATGATACCCCATAGAATTGAGAAAGTTTTTGAAGTGTTTCAACTGTTCCTGTTCTATCTCCTTTTTCTAAATGCCACAACATATTTCTGCTCAATCCAGTTTTTTCAGAAAGTTTTTCTAATGTAAGTTCTTTTTCTTTTCTTAATTTAAGTAATATTTCTGGTTGCTCCAATTTATCATCACCTCCAACAATATTCATTATACCCAAATTGGAGACTAGTATCAAGTTTTAAAATATCTCCATTATGGAGAACTACAAAGATATAGCTAGGTATAGCGAGTTTATTTGGCCTTATAGTTAGATAAGCTCTTTTTTTATATTTGAAAAATCTCCAATAAGGAGATAAAATTAAATAAGAAAGGAGGTTAAAAAAAATGAACTTTAAAGCACTAAGGAGGAGACAGAATTTAAGTCTGAGGGCTGCGGCCAATGAAATTGGAGTTAACTTCCAATCTATATGTAGATATGAAAATAAGGGTAGAATCCCAAAAAAATGGGTATTGAAAAAAATGATTGAGGTTTATAAATGTACGGAAATGGAATTAGGAGAAGCAATTTTTTCAAGCTTAAAAGGAGATGAACAAAATGAAAAAAAAGTTATTAGAACTAACAAAAGAGTTATCCAATGAACAACTTAGGATAATCCTGAAAGACATTAAAGAAAGAGAAAAGAAAAAAGCTACTCATAAGTAATGGGTAGCTCAGGAAAGGAAGGAAGATAAGAAAGTGAGTAACTTAGTAAAAACTAGTAAAGTAATGACATTAGACAGTAGAGAGATTGCAGAAATGGGAGAAATAACTCATTCAAAATTAATAAGAAAGCTTGAAGGTGATTCAACACATGTAGGAATTATTCCTACATTAGCTAAAGCCCAATTGGGTGTCAGTGATTATTTTATCAAATCTTCATATAAGGATAAAAGTGGTAAAACTAATTCATGTTATCTATTTACTAAAATGGGCTGTGAATTTATAGCAAATAAGTTTACAGGAGAGAAAGGAATTTTATTTACGGCAAAATACATTGAAAGATTTAACCAAATGGAACAAGCCTTAAAAAAACCAAAAAAACAACTGCCAACATCTGAATCTAAACAACAACTTGCAGAGGCACGCTTAAGAAACGCAAAAGCAAGAGAAGCAAACATACTTTTTAAAATAGCAGATAACCCTAGCCTAAGCAACAATTATAAGCAGGTACTTTTCTCTTATGCAAGTGAAATAATAGCAGACAAGCCATTAATACCATTACCAGTTGCAGAAGAAAAAACATATTCAGCTGGAGAGATAGGGAAGGTGTTAGGTATCTCTGCTAATAAAGTAGGCAGGATAGCAAATGAACACAATTTAAAAACTGAACAATATGGAAAACTGTTTCATGATAAGTCCCAGTATTCCAGCAAAGAAGTTGAAACATTTAGGTACTATGAATCTGTAGTTCCAGTATTAAAAGATATATTAGAAAAAGATATATTAGCTGACAGTGCAAGTATTTTTGATTTACCCGGGATGGAAAGACTTAAAAGTTTGCATGACAAGATGGAAGCAAAATAGTACAAGCTATGAAAGAAGGTGAAATGAATGAGTAAGAAAGCAATTGAATTAGGAGAAAAGGAACAGAAAGATTTATTTTGTGCAGCATGGCATTTAACTAATTTTATAGAGGATATGAAGGAGAAAAAGGTTGCAAGCTTCGCAACTCCATGTGAAACTTGCAAATATCAAAAACAATGTTGGAAAAATGACCATTTTGATGCCTATAGTCATTTTGAAACATTAACAAAGTTAACTGGCGTAAAATTTAGTCCTCTTAAATATGCCAGAAAAAATGGCTTGTTTGGTTTCAATAAAAGAGAATAACAGTTAAAGACTATTTGGAGCTTTTGAATAAATAGGACAAGGATCTAAATTACATCCTTGACAATTAGATTTTTCACAATAAAAGCCACCTTTTTTATAATAAATTTTGGGGTGTCCACACATTCGCACTTCTTCATATTCAATGTTAATGGAACTCTTAATATTATATTTTGGGCAGTAACCAGAGACAATCTTTTGCATAATATCACCACCTTTCAGTGATGATAGAGTTCTGCAAAATAAGAATAAAAACCTTTAGAAATATATGTAAGGGGCTGAATTAAATGAACACAACAGGCAGAGAAGGAGAATTCATTAATAATTACTTTAGTAATTTTAGTGATGATGTTAAACATTCAATGATAAGTGATTTGCAATCAAAGAATAGGCAGCTGAGAGATAAGATAGAAATTAATGACAAATTAATAGACATGATAGAAGTTACTTTTAATTAATATATACTTATTTGACAGAATATTCAAATAAATAAGGTGGGGGGAGGAGGTTATATAGAATAATGAGCAACGCAGGTGATATAGAAAGCTATAGAAAATGTGATGCACTATATAGTGATATAAAGAAAATTAGTGTACGTATTGAAAATGAAACAAGCCAGGAATCTAGACTTGAATTTCTAGAGGAATATAAGAGACTTAATGAGAGTTATATGGCAGCTTTAGCAGGACTAATACAAACAACTTGTTCAGAATGGAAAAAATTATGCTTTAGCTATGAGAATTTATTAAAGGCTTCAGGAAAAAACAATATAGAACTCATACAGTCTTGCAGGGTGTTAAAGAATGATAGACGGTTACTTGTGATTATTGCATTTATACTTTTAACAATTATTGCATTTCTAATATTTAAATAGGGAAGGTGAATTAAATGAATAAGGACAAGCCATGGTACAGGCAGCCAATAGGCAGTGAAGAGTTTAAAACAGGTCTAAAGGAGACCAAGCTTTTTAGACTGTATATGCTGCTAGGTAGTTTAGTAAAAGAAGAAAGAGAAGGACAGAAAGTTAAAGCAAGGATTGCAGCAGTTAAGACAGAGATTGAGGGGAGGAAAAAGAGTTGATTAACGTAGAGGACTATATTCCAATGGTACACAAATTACCCGTAAGCAATATGCAAAATTCAAATATAGATATAGCTATGATGATATGTTTCAGGCAGGTTGTGTAGGTCTAATGAAGGCTGCTAAGAATTTTAATAAGTCTGAAGGTCCCAGTTTTCTTAATTATGCCTATAAATATGTTGAAGGACACGTAATTAATCTTGCACGAAATGATAGTTGGTATATTGCTAAAAGGGTAAAAGACAGAACAAAAGAGTCATATGCCCCGGTTTCACTTGATAAATTAGTGGGGAATCAAGAAGGTACTCCAATGGTGGATTTAATAATGGGTGATGTATCGGAATATAGTAATTTGGATTTAAAGATAGCACTAAATAAGTTACCTAAATTTTTAAGAAAAATTATTTTAATGAAGTACTTTTATGAATTTACGTGGGAGGAAATCTCAAAGACAATAAATATACCTAAAGGTACACTATATAAACGTAAAAGAGAAGCATTTGAAATTTTGAGAAGGGAGATGATAGTGTGTTAAGAAAATTATTTAAAGAGGGAGGTATTGAAAAAAATGACCAGGAGTTTAAGGAAGTCTCGCAGATTACAACAGATGATATAAGGGAAAACCGCATTAAATTTGGTAAAAGGACAAACTTAAATGAAGCATCTCTTATAGCGTTAAGAGCTTATAAAGTAATAAAAAGGGTGGTGGTAAGTTGATTTACTGTAAGGTTGGCAAATGTCCAGTTGATTTAAAAGAAGCTTTATGCTGCATTTACTGCACGAAGAATAAAAAATGTCCTAATGCCTGTAAAAGCACGAATAGAGCCTGCAATCTTAGGCTTGAAGTAAAAAAAGAAAGTCCTTACCATAAGGACTAGAGAAATTTAACAATCTAATCACATTCTATATTAGATTGTGAAATAAGTCAATGGAGGATTAAAAATGAAAAAATTAAATATAAAATCAGAAAATTGTTTGTTAGAGGTAAATGATTATGGCGCAAGCATAAACAGTATAGACTTAGGTAAACTCGTTAGGAATAACCTTCCTGAGCTAAAGAATTACAAAGACTATCCTGTAAGGTTAAATTTATCTATAGAGCTTTTAGGTGATGAAGAACTGGAAATTACTCCTACAGGGTACGAAATACCTAGGGAGGTTGAAAAGAATGAGCAAGCCAATAAATGAGATAAACAGACCATTTAAGGCATTGGTAGCAACAATTAATAATCAAATTCAAATGTTAAATGACACGGGATATAAACTTTATGATGCTGAGAATCCTGAATATTACATTGAAAAAGTTACTTATGATCCTCAAGACGACGAATTGAAATTTACTTGCAAGGAGGATTGATATAAGTATGGATGACTTGAAATTTAAGATATTACACATCACACGACATTCAGATGTAACTTACATCACAGCTGAATGTCTAAAGGATGGCGAGGTTTTTGAAATAAGTATACCCACTCTTTCTATAGGCGATAGAGATTTTATAAGAAACACATTAAAAGATCGCTATTTAGAAACAGTTGGAAAGGACATAAAAGAAGGAGAAATAATTTAGGAGGGATAATATGGCAGATAAAAAAATGGTGATTTTAAGTGAAAGCCACACAATGTTAAATAAACTGCTAGAAACTAAGCAGGAGGCATTACCAAAGGATTTCAACAAAGCAAGGTTCTTACAAAACTGTATGACAGTTTTACAGGACACTAAGGGAATTGAACAATGTCAGCCTATAACTGTAGCAAGGACAATGCTAAAGGGCGCATTTCTAGGCTTAGATTTCTTTAATAAGGAATGTTATGCAATACCATACAAAGATAATTTGCAATTTCAAACAGATTATAAGGGCGAGATTAAACTTGCGAAGAAGTACAGTTTTAATCCTATAAAGGATATATACGCCAAAATAGTAAGGCAGGATGACGATTTTCAAGAGGCTATTGTTAATGGCCAACAAACCATAAATTTTACACCAGTACCATTTAATAATGGTGAGATTATAGGGGCATTTGCGGTGTGCCTCTTCCAAGATGGAAGTATGCTGTATGAAACAATGGCCAAGCAAGAAATTGAAAGCACAAGAAAGAATTTTTCCAAAGCTCCAAATAGTCCGGCATGGACAAAGACCCCTGGTGAAATGTACAAGAAAACCGTTCTTAGGCGTTTATGTAAACTAATTGAACTTGATTTTGACAGTGTTGAAACCAAAAAAACATATCAAGAAACTTCCAATTTTGAGTTTGAGGATGAGCCTAAGCATGAGGTTTCAAACTTTGATAAAAAAGACATTGACGAGAATAAAATAGCTGAAGCTGATGCAGAGGTTGAGGAAGATATTGAAAGCAATGTTTCTGAGGATGGTGAGTAAATGCCAGTAACTAAGGAAAATTATTTTACACCTGATAATGACAAAGAATATATGTCTGTAAGCTTGTTTAAATCTTTTAAAAAGTGTGAAGCCAAAGCAATAGCAAGGCTTAATAGTGAATGGGAAGACGATAACAAAGACGCTCTTTTATTAGGAAGTTATGTTCACGCATGGAGTGAAGGAACACTGGAAGAATTCAAATCCGAACATCCAGAAATGTATTCATCTAGAGGAGCTACTAAAGGTAAATTAAAATCCACTTTCTTAATTGCAGATAGGATGATTGACACTCTAAAGGATGATGAATTAGTTAAACAAGCTAGAGAAGGGCAAAAAGAAGTTATTCAAACTGCGGAACTGTTTGGAATTCCATGGAAAGCCATGTTTGATATATATAACCCTGATAAAAAAGTTATTGTCGATTTAAAAACTACAAAAAATATTCATTCAAAATTCAACGGAAATGAAAATTTTATAACTCACTATGATTACCTGCTTCAGATGGCTATTTACTGTGAAATTGACCGTATAAATCGTAAAGCAGATGATTATTTCCAACCTCATATAATAGCCGTTTCTAAGGAGGATATACCTGACAAAGCAGTTATACTTTTAGGTACGGAATTCATAGAATGCAAGCTTCTTGAAACTGAAATACTTATGGATAGAGTAAAGGCTGTTTGGCAAGGCAGAGAACGGCCTGTACGTTGTGAAGAATGTGACTATTGCAGAGCTACAAAGAAATTAGAAAGAACCATATTTTATATGGACCTATAGGAGGAGAATATGAAACCAGAAGAAATTAAAGATAAAATAATTGATTTACTGATAAATACTAGTAGGAAAGGCATAGAGAGAGTAGTTAAGTATATGGAGGACAGTGACTTCTTTGAAGCCCCTGCCTCAACTAAATATCATGGAAATTATGATGGAGGATTAGCAGAGCATAGTTTAAATGTTTATACACTGTTTTCAGAAAAGAATAAGAGATTTGATCTAGGACTATCTGAAGAAACGGTAATTATAGCTTCTTTATTACATGATTTTTGTAAAATTAATTTCTACAATAAACAAACATGCTGGAGGAAAAATGATAGTAATAGATGGGAAAGTTACCAAGGTTATAAAGTACAAGACAATTTCCCTATAGGGCATGGTGAGAAGTCAGTAATCATGTTACAAAATTTTATAAGGTTGACTAGAGAAGAAATATTTTTAATAAGGTGGCATATGGGAGCTTCAGAGCCTAAAGAAATGCAAATGAATTTAAATAACACCTATAGTATATTTCCAGCAGCAGTTGCACTTTACACAGCAGACATGGAAACAAGTTATTTATTAGAGGTACATTTAGAACCAGGTGAAAATTCAAAGCAAATGAAACTTAAATCATAGGAGAGTGATTGCAATATGAATAATATACAGCTTGTAGGCAGACTAACACGTGATCCAGAGCTTTCATATACTCCTGGCAATGGCCTTGCAATAACAAAATTTACTCTTGCAGTAAATAGGCCACGATTTGATAAAAACAAGCCCCAGGAGGCAGATTTTATAAATTGTGTATGTTTTGGGAAGAGAGCTGAAGCAATAGCAAATTATGTTCAAAAAGGACATAGATTTGGTGTTGTTGGACGGTTACAAATTAATAAGTACGTTGATAAGGACGGTAATAATAGATGGAGTACTGATGTTGTTGTAAGTGATTTTGAGTTTATGCAAGATAAAGGAAATGACAATAACAACTACAGCTCCAATCAAAATACACAGCAAAATAATAGTAATGAAGGGTATACGGAAATAGACGACGGGGACGACATCCCTTTTAAAATAGCAGTTAGTCAAGCTGCTTAATAAAAGGGCAATAAGGGAGCAATTAAATGAATAGAAAGGAAATTTTAGAAAAATTATCTCAATATAAATTTACCCCAGGACATGGACCGGACTATAAAAAAATGACAGATGAACAATTATTAGAGCAATTACATTTCTTTGAAAGATTGTTTGAAGATTATTTTAACGAAAAAGAAAGTTAAGCAGGTGATTAAATGCAAATACATTATAAATTTTCAGAAACAGAGATTAAGAAGCTCCTAAAGGAAAATTTTGAAATAATTTTTGATACTCGTGAACAGCAAAACAGCCATATATTAGCCTACTTTGACAGTGTAAAAGTGCCTTATAAAAGAAAGAAAATTGACGAGGGTGATTATACTGCAATAATAACCAAAAGGCCTGAAATGGGGATATACAGAGATATATATTTCCCAGTAGCCATTGAGAGGAAAAATTCAGTTGATGAACTGGCAGGAAATCTTTCAGAAAAAACCGACACACATGATGATATAAGGCTCATACGTGAACTTCAAAGAGCAAAGGCAAAGGGGGTTAAGATATATTTAATAATCGAGGATAAAGATGCTATGAAGCATATAAAGGCAGGCGAGTACAGAAGCTTGTACCTGCCTAAAGCTTTCTTGGGTAGGTTAAGCAGCATACAGGATTTGTATTTACATGACACGCTTTTTGTAGATAGAAAAGATGCTGGTTTTGAGATATATAGGAAACTTTACTACAGCGTTAGGAACTTTTTAAAGGAATTGGATGCAGATATAAGTCCAGAGGTTGAGAATTGTTAGCAAACAAATAGAATTGGTACTTTGGAAAAGAGGTGAGAAGGTGGAACTGCAAGATATTGACTTAAGAGATTTAATAGAAAGAGAAACAGGAGAACATTTTAATAGACAGGGGTACATTAAGTGCCCTTTCCATAACGAAAAAACACCTTCCCTGGCAGTAAAATTTTATCCAGATATAAACAAAGAAAGGTTTAAATGTTTTGGCTGCGGTGAGTCTGGAGATGCTATTGACTTCATAATAAAGCTTAAGAATATGAAATATAACGAAGCTAGAGAATACTTAGGGATTACAGTTGAAAAAAGTATCCAAGAGCAACAAGTTGAAAAGGTAAAAGGATATATAGAGTGGGAAATATCTAAGTTCAGGCAAAATGAGCAGCTTATAGGACTATTCCCGTTTGTGAACGATAAAGACGAAATAGTATATTTTAAAGCTAAATTCAGGAACGGGAGTGGAGAAAAACGACTTTCTTACTATCATATAGAGAACGACAAGGTAATTAATAAACGTGGCTCCGAGGAACTTCCATATAACCTGTATAACGCTATAGAAGGTATTAAAAAAGATAAGGTACTAATTATATGTGAAGGTGAAAAAGATGTAAACAATCTTAATTCCGTATTGAAATTTAGTGATTATGTTGCTACCAGTGTAAAAAATGTAAAAGACTTATCTATGTATGAAGGTGCATATTTATACATCTGTGGTGATACCGGAAAAGCTGGAGAAAAGTACAAGTGGTCAATATACAAAAAGTTGTTTGGCTCCGCAGAATCTTTCAAATTTATAAATCTACCAGGTATAAAAAGCTTAGGAGGTAACAAAGATGTGACCGACTGGCTGGAAGTTGGACATGATAGAAAGGATTTGCTTAATGCATTTGAAAGAAGCCTGGACTTGAAAAATAAATATGAGTTGCAACAAGACTCCTTTGGAATTTACAAAACTGTCTCCACTAAAGATGGTGCGGAGAAAAAAGTGTATCTGACAAATTTTAATGTAATAGATGCTACGACAATTAAATTTGTAAATGAGGATGCGGAGGGGGTTAAGTTAGTGCTAAAAACTTCTCTAGGGGAAACCTTTGAAAAAACTAATTATGTGACTGTATTTGATGATACTAGAACTTTTAGGAATTTTTTAGGGGCTATGGGTCTTATTTTTAAAGGGAAGATAGATGATTTAATGGACTTAAAAGCATGGATAAACAAGTACTTTGCAATTGAAAAATCCAAAGTCTATTTAGGTACCAGGTTTGTATCTGAAGATGGTCAAGTAAACCTAGTAACACAGGAAGGGATGATAACAGGAAAAGGTATAAACCTAAAAATAAAAAGTAATGGTGGTACAGCTATTAAAATTTTGAATATAGACCCTATAAAGAAAGAGGAGCTTGCAGAACTTCAAAAATATTTATTTAAGTTTGCACCAAAAAAAATAAGTTACTCCATTATAGGTACAATAATCAATAATCTTATGATAGCACAAGCTGTGGAATTAGGAATTAAGTTTCATCATTTGTTGCTAGCAGGCGAAAAAGGAGCAGGAAAAAGTACAGTACTAGAAAATGTTATAGCTGCTATTCTCAATTATCCTAAAGATGATCTTAAATCTGTAGGTTTAACTTCTCCATTTGGTATGCAAAAAGCACTAAGTGAAGGAAATTATACATTGATTTTTGAAGAATTTAAACCTAGTGAAATGAATGATTACCAAAAGAAAAAGATAAGTGAGATTTTAAGAAATAGCTATGATAGGCATACAGTGGATAAGGGTAATAGAAATTTAAAAAGTAATACGGTGCTTGCACTCACAAGGCCGCTGATACTGGCTGGAGAACAAACCTTTGTTAATAATGAAAAGGCATTAAATGAAAGGTCGTGTATAGTATATTTTTCTAAAGACCAAAGAACAGAACAACAAACTGCAGCTATAGGTTGGATTGCAAACTATCAACATATTTTAAATAAACTAGGCCGGAGTTTAATTGATATAGTCCTGAATATGTCTGTAGAGGAATATAAAAATCTTAGAAATATTGAAGCCAGTAAAATCACGGAATTAAAAGACAGGCCACTAAATACAGCTATTAATATCTGCACAGGTATTGCCATATTAAATAAGCTGCTTGGTGAATTTGGGTTGGAAACAATTCAGGAATACAAGACTGAGGTTATAGAAAATATTCGAAATGAAATTTTAGACAATGGTGACGAGACATCTTCCGAAGTTGAAGAAATATTGAAGCTTTACGACCAGATTATCGGGGACGATAGAGTAAATGACGAATTTCTTAAATGTGCTGTGTACCGTCAAAATGGAAATATTTATATTAGAACCAGTGAAATGTATAATCAAATATTTTCCTATATGAGAGACATTGGTAATAAAAAATCAATCATGGAGTTAAAAGATTTTAAGAAACAAGCAAAAATGGCGGGATATTTAGTGAAACCTTCAGGTAAGGCGGTAAAAGTTAAGGATAAAACTGTGAAATTTGATATATATAATATTAAAAAAATTAAGAAATTGAAATTAGAGTCTTTAGCTCCGCCAGATATTTTTGAAGATGAATGGGATAAAGGAGAGCAAAAAGTTGTTTTTCCAGATAAATTCAATAAAACAGGTGATTAAAAAAGTTGCCTGTTTAAAGTAAACATTAGTTACTAAAATATAAAAAAAGTAACTAAAGGTAACCAAAAAGGTAACCGCTTGAAATGGCTGTATATCTAGCGTAGGAGTATATATATATATATGAGTTACTAAGTTACATAAATATATATATATACGTGAGTGTATATGCATCCATGTATATATTATATAAAGTACTGTGCATATATATTTTAAAAAGGTAACCTTGTAAAAAATGCTTGTGAAGCTAGTTATACCAGTGGTTGAACGGTTACTTATTTAAGGTAACTAAAAAGGTAACCGAGGGGTGATTTGATGAAAATAAAAGAATATTACAAAATAAGGATAAGGCAAATTGAAGATAATATTGTAGTTGCTAGGATGAATAAAGATTATAAAAGTATTGCCAAGCTTCAGGCGGAGAAACTGGAATGTGAAAAGAGATTGAGTGAATAAAATTATAAGTCCCGGGGAGGTAGATTATGGCTGATAAAGATAAATACTATAGAATAGTTGAAGGGATGCTATATAATTATAAGAAGTTGATCATAGAAATAAAAGATATAGATTTAGATATTCAGGATATAGAAGATGATTATACAAACTGTAGTGCAATAACTTATGAAGAAAGAGCTGCACCTACAAATAAATTTAATAGTTCTGTTGAAAATGAAATGATATATAAAAACGGTAAAACTGAACAATTAAAAAGAATGAAAAGGAGACTGGAAAGAAAAGTAGAAAGAGTAGATAATATGCTTTCAATACTTACCAATGAAGAATATAGATTGATTGAATTAAGGTATTTTCAGAGACTACAGTTTAAAGAGATAAGTAAAATGTTGGATAAATCAGATATATATTTGATATCTTTCAGAAAGAAGATTATAAAAGAAAAGTTAGCACCATTAATTAAAAGTAAGTTATATATTATAAAAAACTAATATATAACTTATTGTAAATATTAGTTCATATGATTTATGATACTATCATAGGAAATATTTAGAGAGGCACTTAGAAATCTAGGTGTCTTATTTTATGTGTATAAACAATAAAATAAAAAACATATGAAACTAAATTTTCACATGTTTTTTATTAATCATTTATTATTTAATTTTTAGCTAAAAGAAGACCCGGGAGTACTTATCTTTATGGATAAGTACCTAATGTTTAGTGACTATCTCATAATAATAAGATTATTGGTAAAACCAAAAAGCCTACTATAAGGATAATCATCCCAATTGCTATTATCCTTAGCATAATGGGCCTCCTTTAGATATTTTTATATTGTAATTTTTTATTAATTATTTTAAGGAGCTCCTATACTTACCACCAAAGGCAAGTATAGGAATAATCGCTATCTCATAAAGATTAAATTAATCATTATTACGATAACAATTATCCAGATGAGTATATTTTTTATATAATACACAATCTGGTCTCCTTTCATATTCATTATTTAGTTATAATATTTATAATTATAAATTAAAGCTATTCATATTAAAATAGTAGATTATTGGAAAAATTAATTAAAAGAAAGCGAGGTGGCATTGAT
>ENA-UOOK01002178-UOOK01002178.1-fermentation-metagenome-genome-assembly--contig:-NODE-2178-length-24563-cov-5.014036_pt1 | contig 24563 bp, 20 predicted proteins | sample MGYA00245777_ERZ724023 | MGnify/ENA primary metagenome ERZ724023 (study PRJEB28704, sample SAMN03018312) | fermentation metagenome | biome: anthropogenic terrestrial biome; feature: soil; material... | reverse complement strand
TTAGTCTGAATTCGTGACATCTATAGACACCAGGGGAAATCGTGAAAGCTTGCGGTAGCGTTTCCCCTGGGTATAGATCGAATAGTCACGAAATCAGATATGTGGTTAAATCTTAAATAACTGAATTATGCAATTTCTTAAAGTAGGTAATTGATAGGAAAAACAGTTAGTGGGGAAAACAAAATTAACTGGGAAAAGGAGAAAGTGAAGGGGGGAGATACCCCCCGCCGTTTGATTAGCAAAGTCAAAAGAGTACTAATTAATACGAAACTTTTCGATTAATCGTTGGTTATCAGTTTTTTCCTCGATAAAGGTGGCTTGTTGATGATCTTTCCCACTGGTTAGGATCTTAACTGACACTTTTGATTGGTATGGGTGATCGCTATAACGAATCGTTAATAGGGATAGATTTCTTAGATCCTCTGAACTTGGCTCTCCCAGGCCTAATGCTAACGGACCTGGAGCGCCTAACGCTTTAAGTAAATAAAGATGGGCATCCCAGCGACGCGCATAAAAATAGCGGAACAGCTCTTGGTTTTCCTGATGATTACGCCCAATAATCCCTTTATATTTTGGACTAAATCTAAAATGCCGGCCAATACTTAGTAATCGAAGGGAATTGCTGGTAAGCATCCCGTCGGCGGCGAGGAGATCTCTTACTTTTCTACCATACTCTACATTGGTTAGCAGGCAACCACCGGCAGGGGTTTCGAATTTAAGATCATATTTTTTGGCCAATTCCAATTGGACTTTTCTTTGTCGACCCTGAATAGAAGGACAGTGTTTCAGGGAAATCCAACCTTTGATTTCAGGAATCGTTGGCGGGAGCAGACCGGCGGAGAGAGGTCTAACAATTAAACCAGCCAGTCCGGACTCGGAATCAATAATTGGAAAAGCTGTTTTGTACTGAGATTTTGGTCTTTGCCCAACTACTTCGCCAGTTACTAAAAAATCAGCTCCGAGTTCGTTCATCATCTCACCAGCTTTACGCAAGAAAAAGATATGACAATCTAAGCAAGGGTTAAAGGCTTTTCCATAACCGTGGGCTGGCGCTTCAAGCATTCGGAGATAATCATCATCAAGGCGTATAATATGTAATTTTACTTGTAATTGAGAAATGAGGTTTTGTAAATGAGAGACTACTTTTCTCTCTTCTTTCTGGGAGAGGAAAGGTTGAAGAAAATAGACAGCTTCTATTTCCACTCCTGTCTCTTGGATTAATTTAATCGCTAATAGACTGTCCAGACCACCGGAAAATAGGGCTAGAGCTTTCAAACTCTGTTCTCCTCCTTTAATAATTTCAGAAATTGCTAATTTGGGAATTGCATAATTCAATAATTTGGGGTTTGCTGCAATATACTGATAAGCTTACCTAGAAAATGCCTTCGATGCTTGTCGACTCACCTGGCTTATAATTTTCATCCTTTCGCTTGCCCCAGCTTGCTGGGGTGGAGGACTACTTAGGATTGGCTAATCTAATATTGGCTGAGAGACTTCAGAAAGTAGACAATCCCCTTAAGTCATTAATTTAAAGTTTGATCATAAAATATACTTGATGCGCTCAACTCGTCACTTGATAGCCGTAGTGAAAGTTATAATGTAAACTTGTAATCTATTCATTCTTTTACCCTCTTTTCCTGCTTTTATAATTCGTAATAATCTTATTCCGGGGACAACCTGATTTTAAATCATCTTTGAATATGTATAGATTTACCAGGAATTAAGGGACTTATATTTCACAAGTAAATCAATATATTATGACTGGATTACAATATGATTACTTATATTTTTCAAAGATTGATTTATGAACGGAAAAATGATAATCTAATTTAAATGATTGACACTGATCCCTATAAATAACAATAATCAACTATATTTTGAGGTGAAAATATTGAGGGAAAAAATCACGGGAATTAGAGAATCCTTAAGAAGAAAGGGCTACAGGCTTACTCCTCAACGAGAAGCTGTTATAAAAATCTTGCTTGAAAACCCTAATCAACATTTAGCCGCAGAAGATATCTATGCGATGGTAAGAAGAACCCATCCGGAGATTGGGATGGCCACTGTCTATCGGACTCTTGATCTTTTAAGCAGTGAGAAGATCATTAATCAGTTAAATTTTGAAGAGGGCTATAGCCGCTACGAGTTAGAAAGCCAAACTCATCATCATCATTTGGTCTGTTTAAAGTGTGGAAAGATTAGGGAATTCAGTGACAATCTTTTGGAAAAGGTGGAAGAAGAGATTGCGCTTAAATATAATTTTGAAATTGTTGGCCATCTTCTAAAATTTTATGGTTATTGTTCAAGCTGTGCTAGCAACAGAAAACCAAAATAAGATTTAATATTTTAGTAAAAATCTTACTTTGGTATGGGGTTTGAGATGAAACTGTCATTACCCAAAAAGTATAACCAGAAAATTTTAAGAGCCAGCCGCGAGTTTGGGTTAATTGTGTCTGGAGATCGCATCTTGGTTGGTTTTTCCGGCGGAAAAGATAGCGCGCTTCTTCTTTTTGCCTTAAGCTTATTGGTGAAATACGGTGTGATTCAAGCAGAACTATTTGCTCTAACGATTGACTTGGGTTTTGAACAAAAGGTCGATCCTGAACCTCTACAAGAGTTTTGTTCTAGGTTAGGAGTTAAATTCTATTTTTTCCCGACGAATATTGCCCGGACAATTCAGAAGGATAAAGACCCCTGCGCTTGTTGTTCTTATTTGCGAAGGGGTTGTATGAATAAGTTTGCTGTCGAACAGGGGTTTAATAAGGTTGCTTTGGCGCATCATCATGATGATGCGGTGGAGACTTTTCTGATGAGTATCATCTATTCGGGACAGATTCGTACCTTTGCCCCCAAAACTTATCTTGATCGTTCAGGAGTGACCATCATTCGTCCTTTAGTTTATCTTCGAGAGCGGGAGATTATTGCGGCTACACGGTTTTTACCGTATAAACCCGTTCCTAAGTTATGTCCTTTTGATGGTTTGACTTATCGACAGAAGGTTAAAGATTTAATTGCCCATCTTAACGCTGAAAACCGCTGGGTTTACCCGAATTTGGCAAAAGCGATGAGGGCTGGCCGACCAATTGAACTATGGCCACCAGAAATAGATAGCGAGCGGTTGAGAGCTGATCAAGACATTGACACCACTAAAGGATAATGCATATAATTTAAGGAATTGCTTAATTGATTGAATTAAGATTTAACTACAAGAAAACTCCTTTATTCTTGTCGATTCACCCGGCTTTGATTTAAATCGCTTCGTGCTCAACTGATCAACTTTTAAAAAACACAAACAAAGCAATGATGGGGAGAGTAACTTATGGGGAAGGGCAGAGAGGGGATGTCACTTGGCTGGAAGCATCCCTCTGGAACCTTAAGTGAAATGCGCCCTGGAGCTTAGGGCTGAAGGAAGAGTAGGTCTTAACGGGAGCGCCCGTTATAGCGCGTTCTCAAGAGGGGTTAGTAGTGACAAAAGAAGCTACTAGTCCAAGCAGAGTGGAACCGCGAAGCAACTGACTTCGTCTCTGAGGGAGGCGAAGTTTTTTTATTGAATTATGCAGTATCTAGGTAGTCGCCCACGCTGGCTACCGCCCGCTGGGGTGAAGCGCCGGGTTTTGGGATCTAAAGTCGCAAAGGCGATTATTCATACGAGCGACGAGTATCGAGTTACGAGAGTATTTTCAAGTGTGGAGGTGAGAAAAAATGTTTTTGTTGCTACGGGAAGAAATAAAAGCGGTTTTTCAGCGCGATCCAGCCGCTCGAAGTGTCTGGGAAATTATTCTTTGTTATCCCGGTTTTCATGCTCTTCTTACCTATCGGATTGCGCACTGGTTTTATAAACAGCGGCTCTTTCTAGTAGCGCGGGTGATTTCGCAACTAGCCCGCTTTTTTACAGGAATTGAGATCCATCCTGGGGCAAAAATTGGTAAAGGGTTGTTTATCGATCATGGAATGGGCGTAGTTATTGGTGAAACGGCAGAAATTGGTGATAACGTTACTATTTACCAAGGGGTTACCCTTGGTGGAACTGGGAAAGAAAAAGGGAAACGCCATCCGACAGTTGGAGATAATGTAATTATTGCTGCAGGGGCTAAGGTATTAGGTTCAATTACAATTGGGGAGAATGCAAAGATTGGCGCTGGCGCGGTAGTAATTAAATCAGTCCCAGCCAACTCTACGGTAGTAGGTGTTCCCGGTCGAGTGGTTATTCAAGATGGGGTAAAAATTGGCCTCCCCGATCTGGAACACGGAAAATTACCCGATCCGATCTTGGCTTTCTGTGAACAGTTGCAAAAACGGATTGAAGCGCTTGAAATTCAGCTTAAAGCAAAGACAAGTTCTGATCACTAAAGTTCATTTATCTTATGCTTTTTGGTCTCATAATAAATATAAGGATAAGCAGTAAAGGAGGCTTATAATTATGGCGAACATGGTATTTAACACTCTAACCAAACAAAAAGAGAAGTTTATTCCAAGAGAACCCGGAAAGGTAAGTATTTATGTTTGCGGGGTTACTCCCTACGATTATGCGCATATTGGAAATGCGAGACCTCCTGTAGTATGGGATTGTATTCGACGGTTTCTCCGTTACCAGGGGTATCAAGTTACTCTGGTCCAGAATTTTACCGATGTAGACGATAAGATTATTCTTCGCGCCCAACAATCCGGGAAAGAACCTTTAGATCTGGCCGCGGAATTTGCGGAGATTTATCTTACAGACTTAGCAATGTTGGGTGTAGAAAGAGCTACTTATTACCCAAAGGTCTCAGAGCATATTCCAGAGATCATTCAAATGGTACAAGGTTTGGTGGAAAAGGGCCATGCTTATGTGCTGGAGGAAGATGTTTATTTTGCCATCGACTCCTTCCCCGAATATGGGAAATTATCCGGACGACAGCTCGAAGAGATGATGAGTGGGGCGCGGGTGGATGTTGATCACCGAAAAAGAAATCTCATGGATTTTGCGCTCTGGAAAGCTGCAAAACCCGGTGAACCTTCTTGGGAATCTCCCTGGGGAAAGGGCCGTCCCGGCTGGCATATTGAATGTTCAGCAATGTCGCTGAAGTACTTAGGAAGCGGCTTTGATTTTCACGGTGGCGGCACAGATTTGATTTTTCCCCATCATGAAAATGAAATCACCCAAGCAGAGGCGTATTGTGGGAGTAAACCTTTTGTCCGTTATTGGTTACATTCAGCTTTTATTACGCTCAGTGGCGATAAAATGTCCAAATCTTTAGGGAATGTGGTAACAATCAGAGAGGCTTGCACCCATTTTTCTCCTAAAGTGGTCCGTTTCTGGTTACTAGGGACCCACTACCGAAATCCGTTAAGCTTTGGCGAGGAAGAGTTAAAGGCTGCCGCTCGCGGCCTTGAACGATTAGAAACAGCTAAAGAGAACTGGAAGCATTTGCTGTCAACAAAGATTAGAGATCAGGCAGAGGATGGCTCGGTTGACAGTATAACTGAGTTTATTGTAGACAGTAAAAAACGGTTTATCAACGCGCTGGAAGATGATTTCAATACTGCCTTATCATTAGGGGTTCTTTATGAACTGGTAAGAGAGATAAATAAGTGGGCGCTTGCTGAGGGCTTTCAACTAACAGTCGCTAATAAGCAGGCTTTACAGGAGGCCCTATCTGTACTGGAGGAACTTGGCGATCTGTTGGGGATTTGGTTTGCAGTCGAGCCTCAAGAAAGGGGAGTCTCTGCGGAGCAGGTAGAAGAGTTAGTAAAAAAACGAGAAGAGGCGAGGGCGAGTAAAGATTTTAAAACTGCCGATTGGATTAGAGACTCCTTAAAAAAACAAGGGATTATTTTAGAAGACACTCCGCAAGGAGTGAGGTGGAGGAGGGGTGACTCGTAGCTCGTTCTTTACGTGCGGTCGTCATTTGGTCTTATTAGAGAAGAAAAGTGCTTGCTTTTACTCCTATACTTACCATAAACTAAAATAGTTATCGTGCCGATGACCATTAAAATTATTCCGGACAACCCCCCTTCAGGGCCAAACTCACCTCCAGTCCATAACTGGGGACCATTAATCTCTAGAGAAAACAGGGAGGTTAGATTGAAACCGCTTACTTTAAACCCGAACATTGTTTGGAAAAGATTCCAACTAAAATGTAAAGAGACTGGGAGATAGAGAGTACCGGTTACTAAATAAGCGGTGGCAAAGAAAAGACCGGCAATCATGATTCCGAATAATCCGAGGAAACTAATATGGGGGTTATTAATATGTCCGAGGCTAAAGAGAAAAGCAGAAAAAGCTATCCCGGCAGGAAGCCCCCAACCAGTGGCTAATATTGGAAGGTGTAGTCCTCGGTACATAAGTTCTTCAAAAATAGCGGAGATAAGAAACGTTAATACCATCCAGAAAAGATCTGAGTTTTGAAAAGCAGATAAAGTTGGGTCCTGCTTAATCCCGTTGATCCAGCCAGCGCTTTTAAAAGCTAGAAAAAGGAGGGAGAATAGGAGAGGACCTAATATTAATCCAAAAGTGATGTCTTTAAGAAAAAAGGGGTGCTTGGGAAAAAAGCGGGGGAGAAATCTCCGTCGGAAAACAGCTTTTTCGGCCCACAAAAAAGCAAGTAGTAAGGGGAGCAATCCGAGCAGAAGGTAGTTTAAGAAATCAGGAAAAAGTAAATCATCGCTTATTTCTCCAAATTTCCATGGTATTTTTATGATTGCTCCTAAAAACATGAAGACAACTTGATTAAAAAAATAAAAGAGATAAACTACACCTATAACCCAAAGAGGCTGAAGAAGCTTCCTTAGGATGGAAATTTTTTGTTTTTTCATTTCTTATAGACCTCGCTTACTTCAAATGGGGTTATAAAAAACCGTTTTAAGTTTGAGAATTAGCATTAAAAATAGACAAAGAAATAAAGAAATACTGATCAGTAAAGTATTAGACAGTGGAATAAATTACTCCTCTTTTAAAAAAAGATATTTTCATTACGAAAAGAGGAATCTATTTCTTTAAAGAGAAGTTTTCTGGAGGTCCTAATCTAATCGTCCTTGTTAAACTTGGTTTGCTCAACGGCAAGCATGGAAAGAAGATATTTTGGAACTAGCATGTAAAGGCTTTAATTTCGGGGGGCAAGCGACTAGGACAAGCCATGAGAAGGGTGAGAAAATGCTAACTACAGAAGTTATCAAAATAGATTCCGAAGCTCCTGAAGAAGAGTATCTTCGTCGGGCGGCGGCTATTCTCCGTCGGGGAGGACTGGTGGCCTTTCCCACTGAAACAGTATATGGTTTAGGCGCCGCGGTCAATAACGGGGATAGTATCAAAAGGATCTTTAAGGTCAAAGGTCGACCTGGGGACAACCCCTTGATTGTTCATATTTACAAATGGGAACAATTGGCGGAGATCGTATTAGAGGTTCCGGAACGGGCAGTCTTATTAGCTAAAAAGTTTTGGCCCGGTCCCTTAACACTGATTCTGCCCAAAAAAGACACCATTCCTTCAGAAGTGAGCGCAGGCTTGCCAACAGTAGCGATTCGTATTCCTGCTCATCCGGTGGCTTTAGGGATGTTGCGTCAGACTGGGATACCAGTGGCGGCGCCAAGTGCTAATCTCTCTGGTCGCCCCAGCCCAACTAGGGGAGCTCACGTGATTACCGATCTTGAGGGGAAAGTCGATCTGATTCTTGATGCAGGCCCTACCGGAGTGGGGCTAGAATCAACCGTACTGGATCTTACTAGCGCTTGTCCGCGGATTCTTCGTCCAGGCGGAATTACCTTTGAAATGCTGGAAGAAGTTTTGGGCAAGGGTGGGGTGGAGGCGCCCCAGTTTACGAATTGTGAGCGACCGCTAGCTCCCGGAATGAAATATCGCCATTATGCTCCTCAAGCGCCGTTAAGGTTATTTACTGGGGATCAGGATGCGGTTAATAGCTATTTGGCAGAGGAAATTTTACAAGAGGTGAGCGCAGGAAAAAAAGTGGGGCTCTTAGCTTATGATGAAGATCAAAGTTTTTTTCCTCGCGTGCCCGGTTTATCTTTTTTTTCTTTAGGAAAAAGGTTAAACCCTGCGGAAGGCGCGGAAAGGCTGTATAATCTTTTAAGATTATGTGACCAAGTAGGGGTGGAACAGATTTATGCGGTGGCCCCTCCACGGGTGGGGGTTGGGGAGGCGATTTTTAACCGCTTATGGAAAGCCTCTGGAGGGAGAGCGGAGGAGATTAAATGAGAGTTCTCATCGGCAGTCGATTTTTAACCTTTGTTTTTTGGCTTTTAATCTTGCTCAGTGTGAGTAAACCGGGATTAACAAGTGGGTGTCAGTTAATACCAGGAGAAAGATTGGAATATCAGGTTTATGCTAAGGGGTTACTTATTGGAGAGCAAACCTTGAGTATTATTAGGGAGATTTCTTATCAAGACCAGTTAATTCTTCATATCCAGATGCAACTAAGAAGCTATCCTGCTTATGCTCTTTTCTTTTCTTACCGGGAGACTGCCGATCTCTACTTAGATCCTGAGCATCTTACCCCAGTGTATTTAAAGAAGAAGATTAACGAGAAAGGAAAAACCTGGGAGGAAGAGTATCTATTTGGAGAGGAAATAGTAGAAAAAAGAGTGAAAGTTGAGGGCAGAGAAACACGGCTCACCAGTTATCAGGCTAATAACCCATTAGTGGAAGGTTTATCTCTTATTTATTACCTGCGCGCTCGTCCATGGGAAAAAGAGCAATTTCTGTTATACTATCTTACGACCAGTGGATTGGTACCTGTAGAATATCAGTACAAGGGTCAGGAAAAAATCAAAACCCGATTTGACCATATGTTGGCAGATGTGATTGTCGATCCGGTTTCTCAGGTATCGATCTGGTTTTCTAAAGATGAGCAGGTTTATCCTTTACGAATTTCTATTAGCAAAGACTTTGGGATTTTAACCTCGCGCTTAGTAAAGGTTAGTTACGCAGTGAAGTAAAATTGTTTTTGATAACCGGCTGGGTATGAGTTAGGAGGTAAAGATGGTCAAAAAAATTCTCTTGGTTTGCACCGGGAATACCTGCCGTAGCCCGATGGCAGCTGCTCTTCTTCAGAAAATTCTGGAGGGAAAAAGGGAGATTGCCTCAGAAATCCAGATTTCTTCAGCTGGAATTTATGCTTTTCCCGGTGCTCCAGCCTCGACAGAGGCGATTGAAGTCATGCGCCACTACGGGGTGGATCTCTCTACTCACTTGTCCCGCGGTCTACAAAGGGAAGAGTTATTAGCTTCAGACTTAATATTAACGATGACCACCGCGCAAAAAGCCCAACTGTTAAAAGCTTTTCCAGAAGTGAAAGATAAAGTTTTTATTTTAAGAGAGTATATCGAGGAGCAACTAAAGGGAAAAGGTGTTTCAAGGGAACATCCGATTGCTTTCTCCGAAGGAAAAGATACTGGTGTTGATATCCCCGATCCCTTTGGGCAGACTCTTGAGGTCTATCATAGTTGCGCTGAAGTGATTGTCCAGAATCTACAGGAGTTAGTGAAAATACTGCTCGCCGAGAGAGGCGATCGCAAAAAGAAAGGAGGGGAGAAGATGAGGATTGCAATTGGTTCAGATCATGCTGGTTTTCAACTAAAAGCAGAGATTGCTAAGTATTTAGAAGCTAAGGGGTATGAGTTTAAAGACTTTGGTGTTTTCTCCTCTGAATCAGTTGATTACCCAGATCAAGCTGCGTTAGTGGCTAAGGCGGTTGCTAAGGGTGAATTTGATCAGGGGATTATTATTTGTGGCACAGGGATTGGAGTTTCGATTGCCGCAAATAAGATTAAAGGAATTAGGGCGGCCCATTGTCATGATGTATTCTCGGCGCAAATGGCCCGGGCGCATAATGACAGTAATGTTTTGACTATGGGTTCGCGTGTGGTTGGTCCTGGACTGGCAGAAACAATTGTTGAAGCCTATCTAGAAGGAAAATTCCAAGGTGGACGTCATCAACGACGGGTAGATAAAATAACTAAACTTGAAGAATAAGCAGAGAAAAGGGGGCTTCCACTGATGGGGTCAGTACATCTAATTGAACATCCTTTAATTCAACATAAATTAACTATTATTAGAGATGTGGCCACTGGACCAAAAGAGTTTAGAGAGCTGGTGGAGGAGATAGCCACCCTGATGGCCTACGAGGTAACCAGGGATTTTCCCTTACAAGAGGTAGAGGTTGAAACTCCGATTGCTAAGGCAAAAGCTAAAGTGATCTCTGGAAAGAAGATTGCAATAGTGCCAATCCTCCGAGCTGGTTTGGTCATGGCTGATGGAATCATGAAGTTGATTCCCGCCGCCAAAATGGGGCACATCGGGTTGTATCGCGATCCCAATACCCTTCAGCCGGTGGAATATTATTGCAAACTGCCGATGGATATTCAGGAACGGGATATGATTTTAGTTGATCCAATGCTCGCTACTGGAGGTTCCGCTTCCGCAGCTATTAATTTTATTAAGCAGCGTGGAACGAAAAACATTAAATTAATGAGCTTAATCGCTGCCCCCGAAGGTGTGGCTCAACTCCAGAAAGATCATCCGGATGTGGAGATTTTTGTAGCAGCCATTGATGAGCGTCTTGACAGCCATGGGTATATTATCCCTGGTCTGGGTGATGCCGGTGATCGGCTTTTTGGCACAAAATAATCTGAGGGAATTGCATAATTACCTTAAGGCTTTATTTAACCACAATAAAGCGCTTGGCTTTTATTAGGTAGTCGCTCACGCTGGCTACCGCCCGCCTTGACAAGGAGTTTTCTTGTGAGCAATCAATTATGCAATTTCTTCAACCTTAGAAACAGTTTACTTTTTATATTGAATAAAAAATTGTTCCGGCAGAGCTCAAGGTGAGGGGGTGAATAGAGTGAGATGGGCTGTTTATGGTTGGAACCTTTTTATGCTCTCCGGGATTGGTTTCCTTCTGTCGCTGGCGTTAACAGGTTTTTGGATAAAAACGGGATGTAAATGGGGGATGCTTGATCTACCACGGGAGCGAAGAGTACATTCGATCTCTCGACCCTTTTCAGGGGGTTTGGCTATTTTTACCGCTTTTAGCATGACCTTGGTTCTGACCGGAGGATTTTCCTTTCCTTATCTTGCCCCGATCTTAAGTGGGGGTATCTTAATTTTGACGCTTGGATTTTTCGATGATAAATATGATTTATCGGCCGGGTTTAAAGTACTGGTCCAATTAGCGATTGCCACTTTTATCACTTATGCCGGGGTGCGGGTTCAATATCTAACTAATCCCTTTGGCGAGATGATCGCTTTAGGTTGGGTCGGGTATCCCTTAACCGTTCTTTGGCTGTTAGTAACCATTAATATAATTAACCTGATCGATGGTCTCGATGGATTGGCCGCAGGGATCTCGGCGATTGCCGGAGTAAGTCTCTTAATAATCGGGATTGGGCTCGGGCAATCGGCTGCGGTCTTTCTCTGCGCTATTCTGATCGGCGTCTTACTTGGTTTTCTTCCCTATAATTTTTATCCTGCTCGTATCTTTATGGGTAATTCCGGCGCTTATTTTCTCGGTTACATCCTGGGGGTGATCTCAGTAATGGGCGCTTTAAAGTTACCTACTGTTCTTGCCTTAGCGATTCCTGTTTTTGCGATGGGTATTCCTTTTCTAGATACACTGTGGGCGGTATGGCGCCGGTGGCGAGGAGGTTGTCCCATTACTGTTGGTGATCGCTATCACATTCATCACTTACTGCTCACCTCTGGGCTGGGCATGAGAAAGGCTGTGCTGCTGCTTTATGGGTTAAGTCTGCTTTCGGGGCTGGCCTCGATTTTTCTTTCCCGGGTTACGGTTCTGATTGGGGTTCTAATTTTACTAACCGGTTTTGTCGTCATCTTTTTTTGTTTAAAGGGGCTGCGCTATATGCAGAGCGCCGCTCAAGAAAAGGAAGAAAAACAGTATTCTTCTATTGCTGGTCAACATCGGCGCTAAGAACCGAGTTAGGGTAAAATTACTGCAGGTTTTTTAGAGGGAATTTTTTGTTTGACCAATCGTTTTCCTTATGGAGTTTCAGATGAAGAGATTTTAATAATAGCTGTAATGTAACTAAACAAAGAACCCGGCTATTGGTTAAAGGGATATAACAATTAAAACCAGCGGAGGCGGCTAACCGCCCCGCTGGTTTTTTAAAATACAGCTATTTATTTCTACATAATTTGGCTAAAAACTGGACCGATCCTGACGGTAGAGACAAGCTTGGCGATGAAAAATACTTTTAAAAAAGGAATATCCAAGAAAAGGGAGAAAATAGAATAAGATTAATCAGCTTATTATTAAAAAAACCAAGTGAAGAGGTGTTCTTGATGGAGATGCCAATCGTATTACCGGAAAAGAAAATAGGTTTCTGGAAAAGTTTTGGGATGCTCTTTTCCGCGCCGGGGGAACTTTTTGAAAGGCTTTCTCATCACCACGATTTTAGTTGGCCCGTATTATTTCTCCTTGTTTCCCTGGTTTTCTCTTTATTGCTGGGAAAAGTAAGCACCCAAGTTTTAGTTGACACTTTTCCGAAATATGCCGAGGCTCTGGAAATGCAGGGAAAAAATATTCAGCTAGTTAGCCAACTAATTACCGGAGTGTTAGGAAGCGGCTTATTCTGGTTAATCCGAGCCGGGGTCTTTACCTTACTAGCTAAAATGTTGGGGGGGATTGCTCCCAAATTTGTCTCGGTACTCTCGGTAGTTGGCTATCTCTATCTTCCGCAAACCATGCGGATCTTGTTTCAGGGAAGCGTGGCTACTTTAACAGGCGCCATTCCTCCCCTAGGGCTTGAAATGGGAATGGAGATTAGTGAACGTCTTTTTACTCCTTTAGGGTTACTGTTAGGAGAGATTAATCCTTTTACTCTTTTTTACCTATTCCTCACAATGGTGGGCTTAGAGAAAACTTTTAAACTCTCGCGGGTTAAGGCCGCCTTGATTACCATTTTTTGCTGGGCGGTAACAGTAGGTTATAGTATGCTGATGGTCTCAATTTCCTATCGCTTTTTAAAATAGTAAAGATAATAAACCAGTGGCAACGAGTGAGGTGATTAACCCTGAAAAGAAAAAAACCGCGTTGGCTAGTGATTGCCTTAGTTGGATTGGCGATTCTAATCTATGTGATTATCGCGGTGCGTTCCGGACAAAAACATAAAAACGCCGGCACAGTAGTGGAGATCAGCAACGTCTCCCGGGAAGAACTGGTGACTACTGTTTCCGGAAGCGGAGTGGCGGATACTCAGGAAAAAGAAGAAATTAGAGCGGAGATTACTGGTTTGATCTCAAAAATTCATGTACTTGAAGGGGATTGGGTCAAAAAAGGTGACCTCCTCTTGACCTTCAATGATCGTCACTTTCGCAGAGCAGTCACCAGTGCGGAGAATGCCTTAAAAGCGGCGGAATTTGATTCTACTCTTCCCAGTCTGGAGGAAGCTAGGCTAGTAGTGGACTCCTGCCGTAAAGCTCATGACCGGGTAGCGTTACTTTATCAGCAGGGCGCTGCGACGAAGGAGGATTTGGAAGAGGCTGTTTTAAAATTAAAACAAGCAGAAATTAGGTGGGAGCAAACGCAGAAGCTGGTCACCATTAAACGGGAAGAAGCCCAACTTTCGCTGGCGGCAGCCCAACAAGAACTGGCGGGCACAAGAGTAACCGCTTCCCGAGATGGCCGGGTTATCTACTGCCCAGTGAAAGAAGGAATGAGTATCGTCCCGGGAACTTTCCTTTGTGAGATCGGTAACCTGGAAACTCTGACAGTAGAATTTGGGGTCGATGAGATTGATATTTCCCAGATTAATCCGGAACAAGTCGCTAGAATTACCCATGATGGGCTCCCTGGAATGGAATTCACAGGGTCGGTCGAACAAGTGGCCCTTAAGGGAATCACTAAAGGAAACGAATGTACTTTCCCCGTAAAAATACGGATTGATAATACTATGGGAAAGCTGCGCCCAGGGATGACGGTCGATGTAGAGATTGAAACCGCTCGGGTTAAGGAGACGCTAACACTTCCATTATTAGCAGTCCTGGAAGAGGAAGAATCCATAGGCGCAGTAGGAAAGTATGTATTTATGGTTGTAGACGGGACAGCAGTTAAGACGCGGGTAATCACCGGCTTAAGTAATGAGAGCAGTATAGAGATTAAAGAAGGTCTAAACGAAGGAGATCCTTACATCTCCGGAGATTACGATACGATTATCCGTCTTAAAGACGGGACTAAGGTCAGACCGAAAAAAACTACTAACTAAGCACAACTGAGTATCAATTCGTTTCGGGGGAGTCAGGGAGGATAAAATGATTAGAGTCGAAAACCTTGATAAAGTATATAAAAATGGGGCCTTACAGGTTCAGGCTTTATTTGAGGTTAATCTATCGATCCAGACTGGGGAGTTTGTTGCGATTATGGGCCCATCGGGTTCCGGTAAATCGACCCTGATGAACATCTTAGGTTGCCTTGATCAGCCGACAGCCGGAAGTTATTGGCTGAACAAAGTAGAAGTAAGCGCCTTAACTGATAATCAGCTGGCGGAGATTAGAAACCGTAAGATCGGCTTTATTTTTCAGACTTTTAATCTGCTACCAAGGAGTACCGCTCTCCAGAATGTAGAACTACCGATGATTTACGCCGGGGTCCGGAAAGGGGAGCGCCGTGAACAAGCGATGGCAGCGTTAACCAGTGTCGGTTTAAGTGATCGCTGGCATCACCGTCCTAATGAACTTTCGGGGGGGCAACGGCAGCGGGTAGCTATTGCCCGGGCGTTAGTTAATAGTCCCGCAATTATACTGGCGGATGAACCCACGGGTAACCTTGACTCCGCTTCTGGCCGGGAAATTATGATGATTTTGCAGAACCTAAACCAGCAAGGGATCACGGTTCTCCTTGTGACCCACGATGCCGAGATTGCCAGTTACGCGCAACGTACCATCTGTTTTCGCGACGGAAGAATTATCAGTGATCAAGCAGTAAGCAAAGGGATGGTGGAAACACCATGATCTTGCTGTTGGAAGCAGCGCGAATGGCTTGGGACAACCTCTGGAATAACAAACTCCGTTCGGTATTAACTTTATTGGGGGTGGCGATCGGTATTGGCTCCACAGTTTCGCTGTTAGGGATGGGCCTCGGTTTTAAAACAGAGATCCTTCGCGAGTTTGAGAGTATCGGTTCGAATATGATTATGGTCTTTCCTAATATCTTCATGGAAACCGGAAAAGAACTGCAGGCTCTAACAGAGGCTGACCGACGTGTCATTGAAGCGGTCTGTGGAGAGGGAATTGAAGAGGTAGTCCCTTTTATTTTTGGAGGGAAAACTACCATTCGCTATTTAAAGGAGAAAACAGCTCCCCAGGTGACAGGGACGACTGCGGGTTTTTTACAGCTTCAAGGCTTAAAATTAGAACGCGGCCGTTTTTTGAACCAAGCGGATCTATCGGTGGCGAGTTAAAGAGAAATTGTTTGGCCAATTGAATCCGGTAGGAAAGATGGTCACACTTTTCGGAGAGAAATACCAGGTAATCGGTGTTTTAGAAAAGAAGAGCTCCACGATTTCGCTGGGGGTTGAAAGTAATGGGTTAAATCTTTATCTCCCGGTTAGCACCTTACAAAGAGTGATGAGGTTCTATGATTATTATGGATTATACATTACTGCTTCCGATCTGCAGGGAACAGAAAAAATCGCGAACCTGATTAAAGGTGTGCTGGCCAAAAGATATGGGTCTAAAAATGATTTTCAGATTTTTAATACCGAAGAGCTTTTAAAAGCGCTGCAGACGGTTACTGGAGTCATTACTGCGCTGTTAGGACTAATTGGCGGGATTGCGCTTCTGGTGGGCGGGATCGGGATTATGAATATTATGCTGGTTACGGTAATGGAACGGATTAGAGAGATTGGGATCCGGAAAGCAATTGGCGGGAAAAACGTTACCATCTTGTGGCAATTTATTACTGAAGCGGTAGCTCTCTGCTTAATGGGAGGACTGTTGGGCACAGGGTTTAGTTTCGTTGCTAGCTTTGTAATAAAACAGAAAACCCCTCTGCGTTTAGTCATTACCCCCGGTTTAGTAGGAATAGCTTTTCTTTTTGCCGTAGGTGTGGGTTTATTCTTTGGCGCTTTCCCGGCTTGGAAGGCGGCGAAGTTGGATCCGATCGAAGCTTTGCGTTATGAATAGTAGTTATTGGAGGAGGAACTTTGAGAGTTACAGAAATTGCGACGATGGCGGCCGGTCAGTTAACGGTTAATAAATTACGTTCCTTTCTAACTCTGTTAGGGATCATCATCGGCATTGCCGCAGTGATTACTCTTACAGCGGTGGGTAACGGCGCTGTCGCAACTATTTCCGGACAGTTTCAGGCAATCGGAACCAGTATGATCTTTGTTCAGTGGGATTATACCAACGAGGATGAAGTCCGGCGCAATTTAGAGGAGAGGGATATAGAAGAAATAAGAAAAGGGGGCGATCTGGTAACCAATATCACCCCTTACAATCAGGCTAATTCACAGGTTAAAGCAGGGCGGGAATACCTATTTATCAACATTTCCGGGGTAGGGGAGGGCTTCTTATCAGTTCAAGGTTTAAAACTAATACGGGGACGTTTTTTTAATACCTTTGAAGCTAATACTGGGAAGAAAGTCTGTGTTTTAGGTTGGGATCTGCATGAAAAACTCTTCAAAAACCGCAATGGAATTGGGGATACTATTAAAATTCAGGGGAGAAAATTTCTCGTTATTGGGGTGATGGAGAAGAAAGACGATCGTTCTTTTGTTCGGACTAATCTGACTGACAATATGCGACTTTATATGCCGGCAAAGGCCCTCCATCGGATTTGGAATCAGAAAGGTTACCCCTTGCTGTTGGCAAACCCCATCGAGATCGAACTTAGCAAAGCAGCCGTCGGTCAGATCAAAGGTATTATTGCCCGTCTTTATGGCCCTAAAAATAACTTTCTGGTCCAAGGAATGGAAGAATTAATGGAGAGTGAGATAAATCGTCTGCGGATCTTCTCTGTATTTTTGGCTGGTTTAGGGGGTATTTCTTTGTTAGTGGGCGGCATTGGAATTATGAATATCATGCTTGTTTCTGTGAAGGAACGAACCAGAGAGATTGGGATTAGGAAAGCCTTAGGCGCGAAGAAAAAAGATTTACTTCTTCAGTTCCTAATTGAAGCGATGCTGCTTTGTTTAACTGGTGGTGTCTTAGGGCTGTGCTTAGGCCTCCTGGCCTCTACTCTGATCCGGACAGTGACGATGGTGCCAGCTACTGTAAACGCTGCTTCGGTAGGAATGGCGGTCCTCTGTGCGCTGGCTATTGGCTTATTCTTTGGTATCTACCCGGCCTGGAAAGCCGCGGGATTAGATCCGGTAGAGAGTTTAAGATATGAATAGTGCGACTCTTGCTAAGCAGTCACTCACCCCAGCAAGCTGGGGCAGGTGAAAGGATAAAAATTGCGCGAGCCATGAGCGGTATTTGCCGGATTGTCGGCAGGCGTTGTGATCAGCGGCGCATGGCGTCGTTGCTCAGTCCGGGCGGTACTGGATCTACATTAAGTTAAGGAAAGAGGGTGGATTTTTAATGAAACGGGTTTCCTTCCTTCTCTTACTCTGTTTTTTTCTGGTCTCGGGGACAATAGGCCTTGGCGCTTTCGAACATGATGCTTGGGATATTGAAAGGGTAGTAACAGTAGCATTACAGCAGAGTGAAACCTTACTCAAAGCCCGGGAGGATTTAGTTTTTAAAAGATTGGAGTTGCAGCAAACGATCCCGTTGAGAACTACTGATCTTGTTTTTGAGGGCACAACCAGCGAGCATCAGAATGCAGTTGGCAATTACCACCAAGAAACATTTACTCTTACGATCCCTTTATTACCGCGTTTAAGGATGGGCTCTTCTTATACAGTGCAAGAGAATATTCCTGATCGTTTCTGGGTTGAACTCCAACCATTAGCAGAGGATCCCTCAGCGGAAAAAAGATTAGAATATGTGATTGCCCAATTGGAATTGGAAGAAGCAATCATCAACACCGAACTGGAAGCGCGTCAACAATATATCTCGGCTCTTGCTGCCGTTAAAAGTCTCTACTATACCAAGGAAGAAGGGGAATTAGCGGAAAAGACTGAAGAACTAATGAAGTGCCGACATGAGCTGGGTCTGGTCTCGGAAGCAGAGTTACAGTCGGCTAAAAGTGGAGCGCTTGAGGCCAAAGTCCAACTGGCGATCGTCGAAAAGAATGAATACACTACTAGAATGGCCTTGTCTCGAATATTGGGAACTAATTTATTAACAGCTGCTTTTAAAGAATTACCCGAATTTCCAGGAGATATTTTAACCGAAGAATATATTCTGGAACAAGCGTTAAATAATAATGTCTCGATGAAAGTGGCACAATTAAGATTGGATTACTATCGCCAACATCAAGCATGGGTTAAAACGCTCAAACCGCAGCTTGCGCTTAAGGCCGAATCGCCCATTGACACCTGGGATCCGGCCCTGTCGGCCGCTTTAGTTTGGAGACTGGGCGCTGATCTTCCTTTACTGGTGGAAGCGGATCGGTTAAGGCTGCAACAATTGGAACGGACGGTGGAAAGCGGGAAGGATCAGCTTATTACTTCATTAAAAACGGCATTATTGGATTTTAAAGTTCAACGTTTGATGGTGGAACAATTAAAAAGTCTGGTGGAGCAGACAGAGATGAATTACCTCCGGATGCAAGGAAGATTTGAGGACGGGGAAGTTCTCTTAGTTGATCTCGACAAAGCAAAACTAGCGATGAAGAAGGCAAAGGATAACTATATTAATGGTTGGCATTCTTTATGGAGCGCTTGGTATTCGCTACTGGCTATGATGGCCGCTTGACGTGACCAGCGCCCTTTTTACAATTCAACCTGTTGAACTAAAGCTGGAGGAAGAGGAATGAGCGTGAAGAAGGTAGCCCGGATTTTCTTATTATTAATCATCTTAAGCGGTCCCCAGGTGTTGGGAGAAGAAAGTCAAGAGTTTGAGGTTGCGCTTAAGCCCTATATTGAAACTTGCATAAATTGTTCTGCTGTGGTAATTAAGGCGGAAAAAGAGGTAGAAGCAGCGGAGACCGCGTATCTTCGCGCCCGGAAGCAAGGCTGGGCCGCGATGGACATTGAAAGTTTAGCCATCGCGTATCAGACAGCAAGACTGTATGCGCAGGAGATGAGAGGTCAGGAAATGATCCGGGCGGTGCAAAGGTATTTTGCTCTTTCCCGGGCTGAGCAGGAACTAACCACCGCCAAGAAAAAGCTGGAGATCGCTGAGCAAAAATTAAAAATTAAAGAGCTTCGCCTTGCATCCGGATTACAGTCAACAAACGAAGTCTTAACAGAAAAAAATTTATTATTGGCCGTGGAGGAAAAAAAGTTGGAGGCCGAAGATGAATACGACCAGGCCCGACAGGAGCTTTTCCGGGCGATTAAATTAGAACCTAAGTCCCAGGTCTTTCTAAGAATATATCAGTCTCTAAATAAAGAGCCGCGAACTTATGATCTTCCTGCGAGCCTTCACCAATTAAGAACAACAAGTTCAAAATTTTATTCCGCTCAGTCAACCTATACCTTAATGAAGCGCAAAAGAGAAGCGCTCCAAGATCCTGAGCTAACGACTGAAGGTGAGAGAAAAAAAGTTGCTGAAGAGTTAAGGAGCGCCGAGCAGAATTTAGTCCAAGCCGAAAGAGCAACCGCGGATTTAGCCGAAGAACTTGTGAACGATCATCAATCTTTAGTCCGCAAGCTGCAACTGGAACGGAGAAACATAGAATTAGCCCGGCGCCAGTTAACCCTAGCGAAAATTCAATTGGTCAATGGCGAAATCTTAGCGAGCGATCTGGAGCAGAGCGCAGTCGACTACCAAGAAGCTTTAGAACGTTTGGCCCAGACCGAAGGGAGCATTTATTTACAGGAACTAAGGATCGCGGCAGCTTGTGGCGAAGAGCTGTGGCCCCTTCTTCAGTACTTAACTGTTGCTGGTGATCATTAAAACAAACCGCCAGTATGCTCGCTCATTTTTTTGACGTTCGAAAGTTCATTTCATTTATGGTTTTTGAGGGTTAAGCAAAATAAAAAGCTCACTTTTTTTGATTTGTGAGCAGAATAAGAGGAGGTGATCAGCATCTGGCATGAAATATCAAGAAGGAAACTCTCCCGCCCATTTGCAGGCTTCCTTAATGGGGTTAATCCCAGTGCAGGAAGGGCGTTTACTCCTGGGGACGTGGCAAGGGGTTTGTGTATGCGAATTTGATGGACCGCGTCGGCGCAGAATACTAGTAAGGTGGGAAGGCAAATAAGATAAATGAGGTGCCCTGATGCCGGAGTGGTATAGATTAAGCGGATCACAGGCTATAGAAACCTTAAAAACAGATCCCTCTTCTGGTTTGACTTCTTCTGAGGTGGTTGCTAGGCGAGAGCGCTTTGGGTGGAACGAGTTAAAAGAAAGACCGGGTCAGACCATCTGGCAGAAACTGGCGTCCCAGTTTAAGGAGTTCCTGGTCCTACTGTTAGTCATTGCCGCAGTCATCTCCTTGCTTTTGGGTGAAGCCAGCGATGCGCTTGTTATTTTTTTAGTCGTGGTCATTAATGCGGTTCTCGGTGTCTTCCAGGAGTTTAAGGCGGAAAAATCGCTGGCGGCGTTAAAAACGCTTTCCGCTCCAACAGCCAAGGTCTTCCGGGAGGGTGAGGCAACATCAGTAGCAGCGCGTCAACTGGTTCCAGGAGATCTTATTTTATTGGAAGCGGGGGATCTGGTCCCGGCTGATGCCAGATTACTGGAAGCCGATAATTTGCAGATCAATGAATCGGCTTTAACCGGGGAATCGGTTCCCGTAGAAAAGGCGCCGGAGTTTACCGCTATGGGGGTAACGCCGCTTGCCGAACGGAGAAATATGCTCTTTATGAGCACCATTGCCACCTTTGGTCGCGGGCGAGCGCTCGTGACTGCTACGGGGATGGAGACTGAGATCGGGCGGATTGCCGGGATGATTCAGGAGGTAGAACCGGAAAAAACACCGCTTCAGAAGAAGTTGGCCGACTTTGGAAAACAAATGGGCTTACTGGCGATTGGCATCTGTCTCCTCATTTTTATCGTCGGACTTCTTCGCGGAAACCGCTTTTACGAAATGTTTTTGGTCTCGGTTAGTCTGGCCGTGGCGGCAATTCCAGAAGGATTACCAGCGATTGTCACTATTGTTCTGGCTTTAGGGGTTCAGCGAATGGCAAGACAGAAGGCCATTATTAGGAGGCTTCCGGCGGTAGAAACTTTAGGTTCAGCTACGGTGATTTGTTCCGACAAGACTGGGACCCTGACCCAAAATGCCATGACCGTGCAGCGAGTATTGACGGGAACAGATAGTTATGAAGTTACTGGCCAAGGTTTTAACAACGAGGGAAAGTTTCTCAATAATGGAACACCGGTAGAAATCAAGCAGGAACCGCTTTTATCCTTAATCCTAAAAATCGGAGTCTTATGCAATGATGCCGACTTAAGCTATAAGGAAGAAGAAAAGATGATCGGAGATCCGACCGAAGGCGCCCTGCTGATTGTCGCTGAAAAAGCCGGATACCATCGTCAGAACCTACGGAAGGATTACCCCCGAATCAAGGAGTATCCTTTTGATTCTGTCCGCAAGCGGATGAGTACCGTTCATCGGGGTAATCTATCTTCAATTATTACTGAGAAGGCTGAAGAAGAAGAGTTATGGCTGTTGACCAAAGGAGCGCCTGATTTGGTTTTGGAAAAATCTCGATGGTGGTTAGGGAGTGATAGCCCTCACGAATTGACGCCAGAGAAGAAAAAGGAATTTCTGGACTGGAATAAAAAGCTGGCGGCAGAAGCCCTAAGGGTTTTAGGGTTTGCCTTGCGCCCTTATCCCGCCCCTGGTTTTACCTCAGTTGACGAAGGGGAACAAGAGTTAACCTTTGTCGGCTTTATGGGCATGCTCGATCCGGAGCGCCCGGAGGCTAAGGCTGCGATTAAGGTATGCCATCAAGCCGGAATCGAAGTCAAAATGATCACCGGTGATCACCGTGATACCGCTAGGGCAATTGCGGGAAAATTAGGATTATTAGCTAATGAGGATCAGATTTTAACGGGTGAAGAACTTGATGTCATCAGCCGGGAAGAACTGGAAAAGAAGGTCGGTCAAATTAGAGTCTACGCCCGCGTTTCTCCGGAACATAAAGTAAAGATTATTGAGGCGTTAAAAGCTAACGGAGAAGTAGTAGCGATGACCGGGGATGGGGTGAATGACGCTCCGGCGTTAAAAAGGGCTGATATCGGGGCGGCGATGGGACGGACCGGAACAGATGTGGCTAAAGAGGCGGCCGAGATGGTATTGGCCGATGATAACTTTGTTACCATTGTCCATGCTGTTCAGGAAGGACGGGTAATCTTTGAGAATATTAAAAAGGCGGTTTATTTTCTCCTCTCCTGTAATGTAGGGGAACTCCTAACCATCTTTACAGCTATTCTCTTAGGGTGGCCCATTCCTTTATATCCCATTCAAATTCTCTGGATTAACCTGGTTACCGATACGCTTCCGGCTTTATCATTAGGGGTCGATCCTCCGGAAGGGGATATCATGAAAAGACCCCCCCTCAACCCGGAGCAAGGGATCTTCGGCCCTAAAGTTAAGCTTTCGATTGCGGCTTTTGGCGCTTTTATCGCCTGTATTACCCTCCTTGCTTTTAGATTAGGACTGCGGCAATCAGTGGCCAAGGGGGAAACCATGGCTTTTGCTACTTTGGGAATAAGTCAACTGGTTCACGCCTTTAACTATCGTTCATTAACCCAATCTTTATGGCGACGAGGGTTTTTAAAGAATAAATATTTGCTCCTTGGCATAGTTGTGTCAGCGTCTTTACAACTTTTAGTTTTTTTCATCCCATTTCTGATGCGGATCTTCCGCGTACAAAGCTTATCTGTTAGTGAATGGATGATGGTTATGAGTTTAGTGCTTGCCCCTTTGTTTTTTGGAGAACTATGGAAGCTTATTTTTAAAGGGGATTGTAGAGCATAGTTCATTTACGATAGATCTTATCAAGCAGGAAACTTTTATGAAAAAAGGACGTTTACTTATTTGATGGCGAGGCTTAATCCTCGCTTTCTTAAATTGCCCAAGCCATGGAAACGTATTTTATGTTGTTGATATGGTATTTTTGGATTATGCAATTTTCTCAAATAAAAAGGGGGGGTTGTAATGGAGAAAGAAGCTGTGGTGATTGGGCTGGAAGGGGATCAAGCACGGTTGCGTTACCTTCGCCATTCGGCATGTAATAATTGTGGGGCTTGTTCAATAATGGGTCAAGGAGAGCAGGAGGTAGTAATCCCTAATCAACTGGATTTGCAGGTGGGAGATAGAGTAGAGATTGGGCTGGGTAGCTCTTCTTTTTTAAGGGCTAGTCTTCTGTTGTATGCGGCGCCGTTACTACTTTTTCTCTGCGGGTACTTAGTTGGAGAAAAGCTAATGGCTCTTTTACAGCTGCCAAGATGGCAAGAAGCAGGAGGTATGGCCTGCGGACTGTTGTTTATCTTCTTTAGTTATAAAGGAATTAACCTCTACGATCAGCGTGTGAAAGATTCAGAACAATACCAACTAAAAGTGACCCGTATTATAAAAAAAGCGGTATAAAAAAGATTACATGGAGTAGCCGGTTGAATTGAGATTCAGGTAAGAGGCGAGGACTTCAGAGAAGAGTTGAATCGAATAGCTTACTTCCTCCCAGGTCGATTTGTCATCACCAAACTCGATGATAATCGACTGCGGATGGAGGTGTTGGTTATACCGGGCTTCAGCGAGAATAACCCCGTGGGCCAGATTGGGATAAAGACGATCCATGATTTCTAATAAGGACTTAGCAAAACTATAATTTTTCTCCCAGTGGGGGTGTTGAAGGCCCATGCGCTCGGAACCTACGACCAGAATGAGCTTAGCCGCGGTTTTTCCTTTGATTTTAACTTTATGGTCTAAACCTGGGGTCGCATCCCGATGGATATCCAAAACCACTTCGACTTCAGGGTTTTCGGTGAGGAGTTGCTTAACGGTTTGCTCCGAGCGTTTATAGGCGTCGCGGAAGGGATAGTGATCATGAATGGTCTCGCAATGAAGAGTCTGGATATTATAAACCTCTCTCAGCTTTGTGGCTAAAGACTCACCCACCCGCACGACATCGCCTCGTCCGTTATGAAGATGGGTTTTTCCACTAACGGGCAGGTAAGACTCGGAAGTATGACTATGATAGATTAAAACCCTAGTCTTATCCAATCGTTTCTGCGGGAGCAGATGATTTTCAGGTTTTTCTCTAGGAGGCGGAATTATTCTCGTCTCCGGTAGAGCTCTTTGTTCTACCACGGGATGGAGGCTTACAGGAGTCAAAGCATAGTTTTTCTGCTCTTCAATTAAAGCAAGTAAAGGGAATTGTGATTTAAACATCTCCTGAGGAGAAGGGTTACGGATATTAACCAAGAAACGGAGAAGCAGATCGGCGCCTTTAGTATCTAAAATAAAATCCGGGTCATCTTCAATACGGTATCGTTTAAAACCTGGTATTACCCGGGAAAAAAAATTTCTACCGACCTGGGAATC
>ENA-UOOK01002175-UOOK01002175.1-fermentation-metagenome-genome-assembly--contig:-NODE-2175-length-24575-cov-11.512113_pt1 | contig 24575 bp, 17 predicted proteins | sample MGYA00245777_ERZ724023 | MGnify/ENA primary metagenome ERZ724023 (study PRJEB28704, sample SAMN03018312) | fermentation metagenome | biome: anthropogenic terrestrial biome; feature: soil... | reverse complement strand
AGATAACTAATATAAGATAGTGGTTACTTAGAAATAAGTAGCCACTATTTTTTTACACCCTTACAAAACTAAAATCAAAAGACAGAAAACTGAAATCAAGATTCAATAAATTCTTTTCAAGAGATAGAAAAACTAAATCAAGTTTAAGTGAACGGAAGCACCAACTTTCTAAATTTAACTCAACTCCTTTTTGCGAAAGAGTTGGTTTAATTTTAATTATATAGTAATAATTTTAATTCAAAAAGAGGATTTAAAATTCTTTTATACTAAATAATTAATCCTTAACTTTGGTAAAAATGTACTAAATTAGTATATTTGCAAACTAATTTAAACATTAAAACTAATTAAAAAACAAAAAGAATATGGGACAAATTATTGGAATTCATTCAAGACAAATTCTTGATTCAAGAGGTAATCCAACCGTAGAGGTGGAAGTTTATACTGACCAAGGGGCTGTTGGTCGTGCTGCTGTTCCATCGGGAGCATCAACCGGAGCATACGAAGCATACGAGCTAAGAGATAATGATAATAATTATTATTTAGGAAAAGGGGTTTTGCAAGCAGTAAATAATGTGAGAACAACATTAAATGAGGAACTTAGGGGTTTTCAAATAACAGAGCAAAATGCTATTGACGCTAAGATGATAGAGATTGACGGCACTGAAAACAAGAGTAAATTAGGTGCAAATGCAATTCTGGGTGTTTCTTTGGCATGTGCTAAGGCTGCTGCTATGGAAACAGGTCAGGAGCTTTATCGTTATATTGGTGGAGTTAATGCAAATACTTTGCCTATCCCTATGATGAACATATTAAATGGAGGTTCACATGCCGACAACTCAATAGATTTTCAAGAGTTTATGGCAATGCCTGTGGGAGCAACATCTTTTTCGCATGCACTTCAAATGGGAACAGAAGTTTTTCACAATTTAAAGGCAGTACTTAAAAAGAGAGGTTATTCAACCAACGTTGGCGATGAGGGAGGTTTTGCTCCAAATCTTAAATCCAACGAAGAGGCAATAGAAGTTATACTTATGGCAATTGAAAAAGCTGGTTATAAGGCAGGTAAAGATATTTACATTGCATTAGATCCTGCATCAAGTGAGTATTATCTTCCTAAGGAAAAGAAATATCATTTACATAAATCAACAAAGGAAAAGCTTACATCTGCTCAAATGGTTGATTATTGGGCTTCTTGGGTTAAGAATTATCCAATTATTTCAATTGAAGATGGTATGGCAGAAGATGATTGGGAAGGTTGGAAGCTTATGACCGACAAATTAGGAAAGAAAATCCAGCTTGTTGGAGATGACCTTTTTGTAACTAATCCAGAGCGTTTGCAAATGGGAATTGACAAAAAGGTTGCTAATTCAATTTTGGTGAAGGTTAATCAAATAGGTACTCTTACCGAAACAATAAATGCTGTAAATCTTGCTAAGATGAATTCTTATACTGCTGTAATGAGTCATCGTTCAGGAGAAACAGAAGATACCACTATTGCAGATTTGGCAGTTGCTCTTAACACAGGGCAAATTAAAACAGGTTCTGCTTCTCGTACAGATAGGATTTGTAAGTATAATCAACTTCTTCGTATTGAGGAAGCTCTTGGTGAACAAGCTTTGTATTTAGGAAAGAATTTTAAGTTTGCAAAATAAATAAAACTAAAAACACCTAAAATAATTAATCCTTATTATATTTTTTAATGGAATAAGGATTGTTTTTTATTTTAAATGCTTCATTTTCTTTCTTTTTATTTGTAGATAAAAAGAAATAGTTGTACCTTTGCACCCACTTTTTAGAGAAGGGCTGCTTACTCAACCCAACTATTTCCCAAGAGAGTGTAAATCAAAATATTGTTTAACCCGATTTAGTAAGGAGTCAAATAAAAAAAATCATTTTTTTAAAATGAGAAGTACAAAAGACATTCAACCTCTACAAGACTTCGATTGGTCTTCTATTGGAAAGAAAAAAAGTGTTTATACAGAAGATGAACGCACAAAATTAACCGAAAGCTACGAAAACACTTTCAATCAATTAGCAGAACAACAGGTTGTTGAGGGAACAATTGTTTCAAAGAATAGCCGTGAGGTTGTAATTAACATAGGCTTTAAATCTGATGGCGTTATTCCAGTATCGGAAATTCGTTATAACCCAAACTTTAAAGTTGGTGATAAGATAGAGGTTTTTGTTGAAAGCCAAGAAGACGCAGGAGGACAGCTATTGCTTTCTCACAAAAAAGCCCTTCTTCTTAAATCATGGGATAGAGTTAATGCTGCTTTTGAGTCGCAAGAAATTGTTAAAGGTTATGTGAAAAGCAGAACAAAGGGTGGTTTGATTGTTGATGTGTTTGGCATTGAAGCATTTTTGCCAGGCAGTCAAATAGATGTAAAACCAATCAGAGACTATGACGTTTATGTGGATAAGGTTATGGAATTTAAGGTTGTTAAGATTAACCACGAATATAAAAACGTTGTTGTATCTCATAAGGCTCTTATTGAAGACGAAATTGAATCTCAAAAAGCAGAAATCATTGCACGCTTAGAAAAAGGACAAGTTCTTGAAGGAATTGTTAAGAATATCACTTCTTATGGAGTATTTATTGACCTTGGTGGTGTTGATGGACTTGTTCATATTACAGATCTTTCATGGGGAAGAATTAATCATCCAGATGAAATTGTAGAATTGGATCAAAAGATAAATGTTGTTATCTTAGACTTTGACGAATCAAAAAAACGTATTGCATTAGGTCTAAAACAACTTACACCTCATCCTTGGGACGCTTTAAGTGCTGACTTAAAGGTTGGAGATAAAGTTAAGGGTAAGGTTGTTGTTTTGGCAGATTATGGTGCTTTTGTTGAAGTTGTTCCAGGTGTTGAAGGTTTAATTCATGTTACTGAAATGTCATGGAGCCAACATTTGAGAACTGCTCACGATTTCTTAAAGGTTGGAGATGATGTTGAGGCAATTATTTTAACTCTTGACCGTGAAGAAAGAAAGATGTCATTAGGAATTAAACAACTTATTCCAGACCCTTGGACAGATATATCAACTAAATATCCTGTTGGAAGCAAACACGAAGCAACCGTAAGAAACTTTACAAACTTTGGTATATTTGTTGAATTAGAAGAAGGTGTTGATGGATTAATCCATATCTCAGACCTTTCTTGGAGCAAGAAAATTAAGCATCCAGCAGAGTTTACTAAGGTTGGAGAAAAAATACAAGTAGTAGTACTTGAAGTTGATTCTGAAAGCCGTCGTTTAAGTTTAGGCCACAAACAACTTGAAGAAAATCCTTGGGATGTTTTTGAAACTATATTCACAATTGGTTCAGACCACAAAGGAACAATTATTAATATGAGCGAAAAGGGTGGAGCAACAGTTTCTCTTCCTTATGGAGTGGAAGCATTTTGTCCAAAATCGCAATTGCTTAAAGAAGACAAAACAATTGCAGCTCTTGAAGAACAATTAGATTTTAGAGTAATTGAATTCTCAAAAGAAAACAAGAAAATAGTTGTTACTCATTCTAAAACATGGCAAAAAGACGAACCTAAGGACGATAAAAAACTTTCTTCAGAAGAAAAAACAATGAAGAAACTAACCGATAGTTTAGAAAAAACGACCTTAGGTGATATTGATGCATTAGCTAATTTAAAAGAAGAAATGACAAAGAATGAACAAGAATAATTCTTAATAAAATTTCTTTTAACTAAATAGAAACGTCTAAACTTTTATAGTTTAGGCGTTTTTTATTTGATAAAAATAATAATTAGTGTAACTTTGCAGCTGCTTAATTAAGCACCATAAATTTAATATTTAAACATTATGAAACGTATTTTCTTATTATTGGCAATTATTCTTGCACCAATTATTTCTTTGGCACAAGGAATAAATGCCCTTTATTCGTTCTCGACATTTGATATTCCGTCAAAGAAACCTTATGTTGAAATCAATACCTCAATAGACGCAAAAAGCCTTTCCTATGTAAATAATGAAGCCATAGTTGAATTAGTAGTAATTATTCAACAAGATTCCTCAGTACTATATGTTGAAAAAAGAGATATTAAAGTTAATAAAACAGATGATAATACCTCAATTATAGATATTCAAAGAGTAGAGCTTGATAACGGAAAGTACGTTGCTATATTTGAGTTTAAAGACAAGAATCTTCCAAATACTCAACCTCTAAGAATTGAAGATAATTTTGAAATAAACTATACAAAGGACCAAGTAAATATTTCAAGTGTTCAGCTTATTGACTCCTTTCAAAAGACAACAACACAAAATATTCGTTCAAAGAATGGTGTAGACTTGGTGCCTTATTTGTTTGATGCAGTTACAGAGTCTAAAAATAAAGTAACCTATTACGCAGAAATCTATAATTCCGACAAGCAATTTGGAAAGGATGCTTACTATATAGTTTCGGTAGTCTTAGAAAACATAAGTACAGGCAAAAAAGTAGAAGAAATACAAAAGATAAAAAGAGAAAAGGCAAGCCAAGTAAATGTAGTAATGGGAACTTTGGATATAGAAAAACTACCACAGGGCAATTATTATTTGGTTGTGGAGGTTAGAGACGGCAAAAATATTCTCTATGCATACAATAGGACAGCATTTCGTAGGTATTCCAAAATTAAGGAACAAGACCAAACAAATCTACCTCCAAATGCCTTTGTACATATGATAACTGAAAAGGATATAGATGAGAATATGTACTGCCTTATGCCAATAGCAAGCGAATCGCAAAAGTCTTACATTAAACAAATATCTAATAACATACCTTTTGAAGAAAAGAAATTCTTCCTATATAATTTTTGGAGAAATATAAATCCAGAAAATCCTAATGGGGAATGGGAGCATTATATGAAGGAAGTGGAGTATGTAAATAGTAAATACTCAACAAATATTAAGAAAGGCTACGAAACAGAAATGGGAAGGGTGTATTTGGTATATGGAAAGCCAGATTATGTTATTGATGAGAAGTTTAAATCAAGTTCAGGAATAAGAAGCCGAACCGCAGCCGACAAAGCAGGAAATCCATACGCAACAAACACAGCCATAGGAGCATTTGCCTATATGCCTTATCAAATATGGAAATACAAAAAAACTCCATTTGGCGAGGTAAATAAAGGATTTGTATTCTACGCCCTACAAAACAATCTTATGGAATACTATCTTTTGCATTCAGACGCAAAAGGAGAGCCATTTGACTATAATTGGGAAAGTCGCCTTGCAAGAGGACATTTGCCAGAAGGAGTAGAGGGTGAAGCTGGAATACAATTTAGAAGAGGGTATTAAATGAAGGTGTTAATTCCTAAAACAGCTGTTGTAATCTTAAATTGGAACGGAGAGAAATTACTAAAAGAATTTCTTCCATCAGTAATACAAAATTCCAAAGAAGCCGAAGTAATTGTAGCCGATAATGGTTCAACAGACAATTCTATAGAGTTTCTTCAAAAGGAATTCCCACAAATAAGAATAATAGACAACAAGGAAAATCTTGGATTTGCACAGGGTTATAATAAAGCCTTAGAAGAAGTACAGGCAGACTATTACGTGCTCCTTAATTCAGATGTTCAGGTAGGTCCTAATTGGATTAGCCCAATTATAGAGTTAATGGATAAAGACCCTCTAATAGCTTGCGTTCAGCCTAAACTATTATCCTATATGGAAAGAACAAAGTTTGAGTATGCAGGAGCAGCAGGAGGACATATAGATTATTTAGGCTATCCATTTTGTAGGGGAAGAATATTTAATTCTTTGGAAGAAGACAATGGGCAATACGACGATATAAAAGAAATATTTTGGGCAACTGGAGCTGCTCTTTTCGTAAGAGCAAGCATATACAAAACTCTTGGAGGCTTAGATAAAGACTTTTTTGCACATCAAGAAGAAATAGATTTTTGTTGGAGAGTAAAGAATGCAGGCTATAAGGTTTATTGTCATCCTCAATCTGTTTGTTACCACCTTGGTGGAGGTTCTTTAAACAAAACCTCACCCTACAAAACCTTTCTTAACTTTCGCAATAACCTCTATTTACTATACAAAAACCTTCCTTCAAACCTTCAATACAAGGTCTTTTTTATCCGTTTCTTCTTAGATATTATAGCTTCATTCTCTTTTTTGTCTCAGGGCAAAGCAGGAGAGTTTGCCGCAGTATATAAAGCATATATTGCGTTCTATAAAACCAAGCACCTTATAAAACCAAAACGTAGCCAGATTATAACCCCAAACATTAAAGAAATATATCCAAAGAGTATAGTTTTTGCCTATCATCTTAGAGGTAAAAAGAAATTCACCGACCTAAAATTCTAAAACTTCTTTCTCAAACTAAGAGATAGAAAATTAGAATCAAATTCCATTTTGTTAGAACTTGATTCTGTTTTGCTGGAATTTGATTCCAATAAACCTTTATTTACCTTAGTAAAAAATAAAGGAGATTTACGTAAAAAAGAGTTGAGGAAAGTTTTATTAAAGGCAGGCTGTTATTGTCTATTAATAATAGTGTAGGCAATATGTCTATCTACTACAAGTTTTTATACTAAGAACGACTCTAATGCAAGGGCGTATCCTTTTATTCCAAAGCCAAATATAGAGCCTTTGCAATTAGGTGCTATTAGGCTAATATGTCGGTAAGACTCTCGTGTAAGAATATTTGAAATATGTACCTCAACAACAGGCGTCTTGATGCTTTTAATGGCATCGGCAATGGCAACAGATGTGTGTGTGTAACCCCCAGCATTAAGTATTATACCATCGTAAGTAAAACCTATCTCTTGGAGCTTGTTGATTATTTCACCTTCTATATTTGTTTGATAGTACTCTAATTCTATGTGAGAAAACTTATCTTTTAGCAATTGGAAATACTGCTCAAAGCCAATATTACCATAGATTTCTTCCTCTCTAATGCCCAAAAGATTTAGATTTGGTCCGTTAATTATTATTATTTTCATCTTAGTGTGCTTTTGTTTTTATCCAATCAAATAAGGGCTTCTCCTCATGAAAAGAGCCAATTATATATTTGTCTTTATCTAATATAAATAGAGTTGGAAGGGTTTTCAGATAGGTCTTAATAATAATACCATCGTTTTGGTTCCAAGAGTTTATCCAATGCTTAGGAATAAATTCAGCTTTATCCAACCAATATTCTTTCTCAACATCAGGCAAGATTGCCAAAATAGTTATCTGCTTTTCGTTTATAAGTTTGTTCAGAATTTTATTTTTAGAAAGTTTCTTTTTTAGCTTTGTGCATTCTTCACACTCGGGAGAGTAAAAATAAACTAATGTATAATCGGTACTAATAGAATAAAGATTGTATTCTTTGTTGTCCGATATTGTTATATAGTTAAAATCTAAGAACCTTTCTCTCTCTTGTGAGTAAGAAAAAAGAGAGTTTATCGCAAGGAAAACTAATAGAATAAGACCCTTAATGTATAAGTTTAGTCTTTTCATACCTTTCTTTATACTATTACTGCTTCTTGTTTTGAAGGGATATATACATTATTGTATCCGTTCGCTTTGAGAGTGTTTGCGAAGTTTATTTGCGTTTGTTCTTCTCCGTGAACAAGGAATATCTTTTGTATTTTCTTTTTGTTCTGGCAGGCAAGAAAACGTAACATTTCTTCATAGTCAGCATGAGCAGAATAGGAGTCAATGCTCCTTATCTCAGCCTTAACTATATGCTCTGTACCGAAGATAGAAACAGTTTTGTCGCCCCTGAGTATTTTAGCTCCTAAGGTTGTAGGTGCACAATAACCAACAGCAAGTATGGTAGTTCTTTTGTCTTCAATATTATTTGCGATATGGTGCTTTACTCTTCCTGCCTCCATCATACCTGAGGCTGAGATAATAATCATTGGGCGATGAATGGAATTTAAACTCTTAGATTCCTCAGTAGAACGAACATAACGCAATCTATCAAACCCAAATGGATCTTTATCATGTTCCATATATTTCTTTATCTCATCATTAAAACATTCTGTATGCAAACGCATAATGTTGGTAGCGTTTAAACTTAATGGGCTATCAACATAAACGTCAATATCAGGTAATAAACCGCTTCTTTCCAACTTATCTAAGGCATAAATTATCTCCTGTGCTCTTCCAATTGCAAAGGACGGAATAATTAACTTGCCCTTCTTCTTACAGCAAGTATCAATAACCGCATGCAAGAGTTTCTGCTCCGATTGGTCAATATTATCATGTAGTCTATCGCCATAAGTAGACTCCATAATAATAAAGTCTGCCTGTGGAAAAGCTTGAGGTTCTTTAAGGATACGTTTAGAATAACGTCCTATATCTCCCGTAAATGCAAGCCTAAGTCTTCTTCTTCCCTCCTTAATACTCATATTTATGGTTGCACTTCCAAGTATATGTCCATTATCGGTAAACTTCACTGAGATGTCAGGGTCAATAAAGAATTCCTTCTCATAAGGTATAGAAATGAAATACTGCATCGCCTCTTGGGCATCAAGCATGGTGTAGATTGGCTCAACAGGATCTAAGCCTTGTCTTGCTCGTTTCTTATTAAATGTGTAAGTGTCCTGCTCTTGTATATTACCGCTATCGGCCAACATAATAGAACAAAGATCCCTTGTTGCTGGTGTGCAAAAGATAGTTCCTTTAAAGCCAAGTTTAACAATATATGGTATTAGTCCAGAATGATCCATATGTGGATGCGAAAGTAAGAGATAGTCAATCTCTGAAGGGTTAAAGCCCAAATTTCTATTTAAACTATCGGTTTCTAAGCCTTTACCCTGAAACATCCCACAATCTAAGAGTATCTTTTTTCCTTTGTTTGTTGTGATTAAATGCTTGCTTCCAGTTACTTCTTTTGCAGCTCCAAAGAATTCTATTGTCATAAGTTTACGTGTTTAAAGATTAGCAAAGATAATAGTTTTTTTATAATCCTTATTTATTTATATCAAAATAATAAGAAGTTAAAACCTTATTTTTGCTTTATGGTATATCTTTTTACAACCTTGCGAAATCTTCTATAATAAAGTATGGCAGCAGTTAGTAATCCCACTAAAAATCCTGCAAATATACTCCACGAACCTAAGTTTAGAACAAATCCACATATATAAGCAAAGGGTAAAGCAACAAAAACATATGATATGAAAGCATACTTCATAGGCTTTGCTACATCGTTGATGCCGCGTAATGCACCAAGTACGGATACCTGTGAGCCATCAATAATTTGGAACACACCAGCAACAATAAAAAATTGGTTTGAAAGCTCAATTACCTCTTGGTCAATTGAGAATATCATTGCAATATATCTTCCTCCAAATATCATAATAATTGCCATACAAGACATAGTAAGTAAAGAAAGTTGAAAGCCGGTCTTAAATTGTTTGTTAAGCTCTTTCATATTATTGCGGCCAAACTCTTGACTAATTAGTATGGTTGTACTATTAGCTACACCCGAAGCAATCAGAAAGGTTGTGCCAACAATGGTTATCACTATTTGGTATGCAGCTAAGGCATAAGCTGATACCCAACCCATCATTATGGTTACACCAAGCAAGGAAAAGAACTCCAAAAACATCTGACCCGCAATAGGAATACCTAACCTTAGAAGTTTGATGTGATAGAATTTTGAGAGGTTGGAAAGAGCAAAAAACGAGAGGTATCTTCTGTAATTTTGCTTCAAGTATAAGTAAATAAAGAAAGCAATGGGCATAAGTAATCGTGATATAAAAGTTGCTATTGCAGCACCTGTAACTCCCATTTGAGGGAAGCCAAACTTACCATAAATCAAAAGGTAATTGAGAATAATGTTGAGGATATTTGCCGATATGGTTATTGCCATAGAAGGTTTTGTAATGCCGATACCTTCCATAAACTGCTTGAAAGAAAGGAATATAAGTTGAGGTAAAAAGGATATTGTAATGATGAGATAATAAGGTTTGCATATATCAATAACCTCTTTTGGCTGCCCGAAATAGTCCAGAAAAGGCGTTAAAATCAAAAGAATACTCACAATAATAAGGGAGATAAGGGTATTTAAAGATAAAGAATTTTGGAGGAGAATAGCAATATTCTTATACTCTTTTCTTGCAAAACTCTGTCCTGTAAGAGGGGTTAGAGCCATTGCAATACCCATTCCTATTACTAATGCATTATAAGAAATTGTTCCTGCAAAAGCCACTGCGGCAAGCTCCAGAGTACCCAAACGACCCACCATCATTGTGTCCACCATTTGCACAAGACTCTGTCCCATAGAGGCTAATATTATGGGCAAAGCTAAGGTGAAATTAGCTTTATAGTAGGATTTATCTAAAAACATTTGTCTAAAATTTTTTGCAAATATACCTCTTTTTCCCCCAATCCACCCATCCCAAACTTTATTCAACTAAGAGCAAAACTATAAGTTGTTTTTATTCAATTTTTTTGGCTTAATAGTCAAAAGTATTGATTTTATAAATTAGTTTACTCCATAATAATTTATTGAAGAAGGTATTTAGCTTCTGTGGATATTTAAGAAATATGGGTGGTTTTTCTATGTATATCAGGTTTTTTTTGTACTTTTGACAATTCTTAATTTTTAAACACTTAATTACAAAAATACAATTTTTAATATATGCAAACTATTTTAATACTTGATTTCGGGTCTCAATACACTCAGCTTATAGCCCGTAAAATAAGAGAGTTAAATGTTTATTCCGAGATACATCCATTCAATAAAATACCTCCAATAACCCCCGATGTTAAAGGGGTTATTCTTTCAGGTAGTCCGTATAGTTGTACTGATAAGGATGCTCCAAAGATTGATTTATCTTGTTTTCAAGCTAAGGTTCCTGTGCTTGGAATCTGTTATGGAGCACAATATATGGCTTATGTTTCGGGAGGTAAAATTCTCCCTTCTCAAATAAGAGAGTATGGAAGAGCTAATCTTAGTTTGGTGGATTCTGAGTGCAAATTACTTAAAGATGTATCCCCTGGTTCGCAGGTTTGGATGTCTCATGGAGACACTATCTTGGACTTACCTTCTGGGTTTAGTGTGATTTGTTCTACCGATAATGTTGGTAATGCAGGCTACAAAATAGATGAGCAGGATACTTATGCTATTCAGTTTCATCCTGAGGTTACGCACTCTCAAGAGGGAGTTAAGATATTGAAGAATTTTGTTATTGATATATGTAATTGTAGTTCTGATTGGACTCCAAAGAGTTTTGTGGGTTCAACAATAGAACTTTTGAAAGAGCAAATAGGTAATGACAGGGTGGTCCTAGGTCTTTCTGGTGGAGTGGATTCTTCGGTAGCTGCCATACTCTTAAACAAAGCTATTGGAGAAAATCTACATTGTATTTTTGTTGATAATGGTTTGCTTCGCAAGGGTGAATTTGAAGATGTGCTTACATCTTATAAGGGAATGGGGCTCAATGTAAGAGGAGTTGATGCTAAGCAAAGGTTTTATTTAGCGTTAAAGGATATTACCGACCCAGAGCAGAAGCGTAAAGCTATTGGCAAGACTTTTATTGATGTTTTTGATGCCGAATCCTCAAAGATTGATGATGTAAAATGGTTAGCGCAGGGCACTATTTATCCCGATGTGATAGAGTCAATATCTGTAAAGGGACCTTCGGCAACTATAAAATCGCATCATAATGTTGGGGGTTTACCTTCTTATATGAGGTTAAAAATTGTGGAACCACTAAGGAGTTTGTTTAAGGATGAAGTGCGTAAAGTTGGTAGAGAATTAGGCATTAAACAGGAGTTATTAGGGCGTCATCCTTTTCCAGGACCAGGTTTAGCTATAAGAATACTTTCAGATATTACACCTGAAAAGGTAAGAATACTTCAAGAGGTTGACCATATTTTTATTCAAGGGCTTAAAGATTCGGGCTTATATAATAAGGTTTGGCAAGCGGGAGCAATACTGCTTCCCGTTCAGTCAGTTGGCGTTATGGGTGATGAAAGAACTTATGAGAATGTTGTTGCACTTAGGGCTGTGGAGAGTAATGATGGTATGACTGCCGACTGGTCACACTTGCCTTATGAGTTTCTTGCTGATATATCTAATGCAATAATAAATAGAGTTAAGGGGGTAAATAGGGTAGTTTACGACATATCCTCTAAGCCACCTGCAACCATTGAATGGGAATAAACAAGTATTGATAATATTATGAAACGGAGTATTCTTTCATTAACTTTTTTCTTATGTTTATTTAGCTTAGGCTTTGTTAATAGTTCTTTTTCTATTGAGAGAGCTAAGAGTGTTTCTCCCGACAAAACCTTAGCTTTTAGTAAGAAATCTTTAAGAATAGCTATGGTATTACCCTTAGCTTATGATAAGATACCAGAACTTAACTTCACTAAATTTAATATAGAAGACAAGAAAAGAGTTAAGTATCGCTGTTTTGAATACATAACTTTTTATGAGGGCGCAAGGATAGCTCTGGATAGGTTAGAAAAGGAAGGTTATAGTGTCTTACTTTATGTTTATGATGTTTCAGAGGAAGATACCAATGAAATGAAAAGGGTCTTAGCTAAGGAAGAAATGAAAACTATGGATTTGATTATTCCTTTGGTGTTTCAGAAAAACTTTTCAATTGCCGCTGAATTTGCTAAGGATAATCATATCCCAATAGTAAATCCCATGAGTTCTAATGCTACAATAATTAATGACAATCCTTTTGTATTTAAGATACAGCCCTCTTCTATTGCTGAGGTGGAAACACTAACAAGATATATAAAGAAGAACTTTTCTAATCCTAATATAATCTTGCTTTTCACACCAATGGAAAGACCTCTTATGGAGATGTACCAAAGGGCTTTTGAAAGAGAGAAATGGACATGGACGGGTATAGATTACAATAAATATTCCACTCGTATATTTGAGAAGATAGATATTCAAAAAGAGAATATATATATATCAATTCTTGATAAAACCAATCAACGAACTAATGAAGCATATGTCAATGGTTTATTATCGCAGCTCAATTATAAGAAGAATTTACCTATAATTAACCTAATTGGGCAGTATAACTGGTTAGACTATCCTTCTGTGGATTTAACACTTTTGCAGAAGTTTAACTTTCATTTTACTCTTAGTTATTTCAATGATTACACCAATCTTAACTTTGTTGAGTTTGTGAAAGAATACCGCAATCACTTCCGTCAAGAACCCGATAAGATATATGCAGCTTTGGGTTACGATATAATGATGTACTTTGTTCCAAATATGCAAGAAAAGGGAATAGACTTTGTTAAAGAGCCAAATTTAGATAGGTCAAAATCTATGATTAATGCTTTCTTTTTTGACAGAAGAGACCCAAAAGATGGGTGGCAAAATCGTAGAACAGTGGTATATAAGATAAATGATTATAAAATAATATCGGTAGGGCGATAAATAATTTTGCAAATGAAAATACTTAAATTTATTCTTTTTGTTCTTTTATCTATATGTACTTCTTATTTGTTTTCTCAAACCAAGGAATTAAGTTTTACTACAAAAGATGATGGTAGTTTAAGAGCTAATGGTCGCAGAGTTATTACTTTCTCTTCCTTAAATCAGGAAGAAATAATGTTTAATTGCGTCTTATCTTCTCTTGGCTCCAAGCAGTTATATTCTTTGCGGTTGCAATATAGTTTAGATAATAAGAAATGGGAAGATGTATTAGATAGTAGGTCAAGGAAAATAGAATTTAGAACAGCAAAGAGAGCAAAAAATAGCAGCTATAAAGTCAAGCTTCCTTCGGAGTGTGATAATAAAGATACCATATGGTTATCATGGAAATCCACAAGACTAAAAGGTAAGGGACGTTATCCTCAAATTAACATTAAGTCCATACAAATACTCTCTCAGGAGGATAGGTTCTTTGGACATTCTCCTGAAATAAAGGTCAGATTAAAGCAAGAATACACAAGTAAGGATGTAAACGAACTAAGATTTAATCATACTCCAATACCATATACATATCCTCAAACTAAAAGACTTATTATCTCAGGACGTTTTATTAGAGAAGAGATAAAGCTAAGTTTGTTGGGTAAAGATGCCAATTATTTTAAGGTAGATAATAATAAATTGAAGATTGATTCTTCTGGTTTTGGAATAATAGCAATTAATTATGCCCCATTGAAAGTTGGCTCTCACTCTGCTCAATTAAGCATTAATACTAAGAAATTAGGCAAACCTATAACTATTAACTTGTATGGCTCTTCTGATAAGATGCTTTCTTTTGATAATAATCTAATAAGTGATAGCATAACGCAGATTAAAGATAATATGCAAATTGATATTCCTGTTTTCTCAGAAATGGATTATCATTTTCAGTTCTCATATCTTAATTCTAATATATCGCAATCAGGTGTAGTTATAGAATACAAATGGTTTAGAGGCTCGGAGTTAATATTAGATATGGAAGATGAAATCTTTATTAATGAAGATATTGACCAGGAAACAGACTCCTTGTTATCCTCTTATTGTGTTCCTTTAACTTCTCCACAATATGCCAACTCACTACAAATAACTTTTAGTACATTAAATAATGTTTTAGATATTGAAAACTTATACTTTGGCTCTCCAACATTAAAACGTTCAGTTGCCTCGGGCTTATGGTCAGATGAGAATATATGGGAGCCAAAAGAGGTTCCTGTTATGGAAGACTTTGTTTATATTTCTCCAAAACATAAGATTAGAGTTAATGATGATGTGGTATGTTCTATGCTAATCTTAGGAGATAGTTCTAATGTTATGATTGATGCTTCAAAGATGTTTTATATCTCAGGTGATATTGTTTATGGTAGGGGGTCTTGGTTTGTGGTTCATCAAAACCTTATTCCAAAGAGATGGAACTATGTCTCATCGCCTGTCAATAATGCAAGAGCTCTAATTTACTCTATGCGTAAAGATGATAACGAAACTTGGCTTATGCGATACAATACAGGAGTTAAGAGTAAGCTAAAAGACTATTGGAGTGATTATATAGTTGACCCCAACTATTGGTTGGTTCCAGCAAGAGGTTATGCAGTCTATACTAATAATCCATTAGATGTTATTTATGAAGGCATACTTTGTGATAGCAAGGTAAACTATCAACTTGAATATTCTGAGGAGGATAGTTGGAATTTAGTTGGGAATCCTTTCACTGCTCCACTGAGTTCAAAGAAAATATTTGAAGACATAGACCAGAAAATACAGGGCAATGCACTTTTCTTCTTAGATAGTAAGAATGGAGTTTATAATCCAATAATAATAGATGGTAAGGAAGAAGTAGTATTACCGTCAATGGAAGGTTTCTTTGTTGAGAGTTTGAGGGAAAATACAGAAATATCTTTCCAAAGAAAACATCAATACATTCCTAAATCAACCTCTTACCATTGGTCAAATCATAATTACCTTACACTTACAATCAGTAAAGATAATAGGAGTGAATATATATTAATGGGAATGGATGATAACTCTAAATATGGATTTGATAATTATGATGCTCACAAACTCTTTGGTTCATCAGAAGATATGCCAGAGCTTTATTTCAAGATTGGTAAGGAAGAATTAGCTGTTAATGTCTTTCCTTCCTATCCTGCGAGCTTTGATTTATGCTACTATATAGGCAAGGAGTCTGATTTAAGCTTATCAATAGGCAACCTTTCTGTTTTGCCAATGAGTATAATCCTATTCTTAGAAGACAAACAAGAAAAGAAGTTTTACAACCTTTGCACAGAATCACAAATTGAGTTCAACGCAAAGAAAGGAAGCACAGAAGACAGGTTTAAACTGCATATAATTAAAGCACAAAACAAGTATGTTGATAACGAAAAGCTAAGTGATATTTATCTTTGGTCTGATAAATCAAAGGTAATGTTTTGCGACTCAAAGGAGGATACTTATAAATCAACAGAAATAAGGGTTTGGGATAAAAGAAGATTAAAGGTTATGCAGCAAAAGTATACAGAAGGGGTCTTAGAGCTTGATTATAAATTTCCGCAAGGATGGTATTTAGTAGATATATTAATAGATGATGTTTGGGTTGAGAATATTCCACTTGAAGTTAAGTAGCTTAATTCTTTGCTTTTCCCTTTTGCTTTCCACTCAATTGAAGGCACAGAATCCTATTGCTGATGCTTTGAAACAAGCTTACAATTCAAAGAGCGTTGAAGCTTTGAATAAATTCATTGAAACCTATCCTAACCATACGGAATATGTACATGAGGCAATAAGGGTTAGAAATCAGATAGCCTTTGATAAAACACAACAAGAGAACACCATTGAAGCATACCAAGAATACATAAAAACATATCCCGAAGCCTTACAAACCATAAAAGCTAAGCAATGGATAGACGACCATTATCAAGAAGTATTAAATGCAAATCATGAAAAGGATTACGAATTAGCAAAGGAAAACAATACCATATCTTCCTATACAGCCTTTATTGAGAAATACCCTTTGTCTAAATACTATAACTACGCCAAGGATAAGATATACCAACTTCAATTCAAAGAGAATATATCAACATATTCAATAGAAGAGCTCTTGAATTTTTTAAAACTTTTCCCCCAAAATCCAAAGCATAAATTCATATACGATACATTAATCATAGAAACCCTTAAATACTTGTCTTATGATGGGCTAAACTATATTTCCAATAACCAATTATACGATATAGACTTTGAAGAGTTTTTGTTGAGCTTTACAAACAACTATATTCAAAATGGAGAAGTGGAGTCGTTTAATAAACTTCTAAACGAATTTACTCAACTAAAATCTAATAAAGAGCTAATAAAAAAGTATAATGAGGCAAAGAGAATTGAAGAACTACTAAAATTAGATATTATTTCTGCAAACACATATAATAATAATAAGGATTATTTCACTACCATAAAGAATGATAAATCCTTTCTCCTCATTAAGAAATATCTAAGTCCACTTATTGCAAATAACAAAACAAAGAACATAAACTCAAATTTGCAACCATTATTATATGATTTTAGAGTTGTGCAGTTTGAACAGATGCTAAAACAGAATACTCCTTTAAAGCCAACTCAAAATAAAATATCATACAATCAAGACAGCACCATAAGACTTATGCTTATGAATAACCCTAACAGATATGGTAATGATGATATTTACATAAGCCTAAAAGAAGGAAACTCTTGGCAAGAACCATTCATTTTACCTAAACCAATCAACTCAATTTATAATGAAAAAAGCCCCCTAATAAATAAAGAAGGGGATGTACTATATTTCTATTCAAATAGAGATATGACTAATTCCGAATACGATTTATACTTATCCTTTAAGGTTGGAGATTGGACATCTTGGACACAGCCTTTGAAAGTGTCAAATATATATTTGGAAAATACTAAACAAGATTATAAAATAGGTTCAGTAAAAGACCAAGACCAAAAACCAATGGAAGCCATGGTTTATATTGAAGATGCTCTTACAGGACAAAGAATCTTTACAACTCAATCAAGTAAAGAAGGGTATTTTGCTTATCCTAAACAAAGCATAGACCATAATATTATTAGTGTTAATAAAGGCTATATTACCAAATACCATAAAGATAGCGAACCATTAGAATTAAGGCAAGACAAGATAGAAGATATTTTCTCTAAACACAAACTCATAACTATAGAATCCATATTCTCCACAAGCACACCCGATAAATTCACTCTCCCAGCAGAAAACTATATAACCTATCTTGCTAAGAGCCTTGAAGGAACAAAATATATAGTAACCATATCAGTACACACTCAAAATGGATTTAAGAAAATGAGTGAAGAAGACCTTTCTTGGCAACAAGCAACTCTGATAAAAGAAAAACTAATATCATTGGGGATAAACTTTCAAAACGTAGTTGCAGCAGGATATGGGAAGAAAAATCCACTAATAGGCTGGGAAGACAAAGATAGAATAGAGATAGGTTTTATGCTTATAGAATAAGTTTTTAATTCTTTTTTATTCTTTGAGGATGAGATTTAATGACGAAGAATTGTCTTCAAGTTTTAAATTATTAGAATCAAGAGATAAAAAAATAGAATCAAGAGATAATTTATTAAAATCAAAATCTAAAACAAAGCTAATTTAATACAATATAAAAGGGTTTAAATCACTAATAACTCCAACTTGCAATGAAAAGAAGACCCATACTTTTCGTTTTAATTCCATTTTGTATAATAATTATTATAGTAGAACAATTTTGTCCAGTGTTTTTTGTCCGCAATCACTACTCTAAACATATAGAAGACGAACAGTACTATAAGATTCTTATAAAAGAAGACCCTCAACTAAGAAATAAAACCATACGCTACAAAGCCAAAATAACCCATTATCTTAAAGAAAATAGCTGGCATAAAACCACGGGCGACATTATGCTCTATTTCTCTAAGCAAGATTCAGCTTACAATCTAAAATATGGAGATATAATAACGACCAATTCTTTATTAGTACCCATACAAAATTTCTCCGACACCTCTTCCTTTGATTATAAACGAATGATGCAAAGGCAAAGAATATATCATAATATTTTTGTTAGAAAAGGTTCATGGAAAAAGATAGAACAAGAAAAAGGCAATCCTCTAAAAGCAAGAGCAAAGAAAATAAACCAGCATTTGGTTAAGAAGCTACTTAAATCTGACCTTCCCAAAGAAGAATCTGCTCTTGCAATAGGAATGCTCTTAGGCGACAAAACCTATATAGATAAGCAAACAGAGCAAGAGTTTAGAACAGCTGGGCTAACCCATATTCTTGTTGTTTCGGGAATGAATATAGCCATCATATTATTAGTATTAGAATCTTTTCTCAAATTTCTTATTTTCGGGAGATATAAACTCATAATTGTAAGAAAGATAATCTTATTAATTTCAGCTTTCTTACTTTGTTTAATAGTTAGTCTAACGCCATCAGCTCTAAGAGTTGCCATAATGATGACAATACTTTTTTTTAGCAAATATACCAATAGGGGCTACGACTCTTTAAATATATTCTGGGTAACGGTCTTTGTATTTTTGGTCTTTGACCCCTTGCTGCTTTTTAATTGGAGCTTTCAGTTCTCCTTCTTAGCAGTTTTAGGAATAATAGTATTTGCAAAATATAGAGAGAAGATAATGCCAAAGTATAAACATAGTTATGTTACAAGTCAAATAGTTTCGGCAGCTGGTATGACCCTATCTGCCCAAGCTTTTTTATTCCCAATCCTTTTATGGCGTTTTAGAGTAATTCATACATATATCCTCTTAGCCAATATAATAGTTGTGCCGTTTATGTCCATAGTCTTAGTAACTATAATACTTTTTCTCTTCTTTGCCGATATAACCCTTTTAGGTACTATTACCCAAACTATACTCCATTGGGAGCTTTATGCTTTCAAATATATTATAAGTTTTATAGATTCTTTACCCTATTCAACCATACCAATATAGTTCCAGAGTTTTTTTGTATTTATCAGGAGCTTAAAGCTTCCTTACATTCTTTAATATTAGAAGATTCATTGGGTTTGAAGATAGGCCTTCTGTGTTTTTTTGAGAAAAGCGAAGCACTTGGTCATAATATAAAACTATTATTGGGGCTTCTTCCATTATAAGCTTATCCATATCTTTATATAGCTTAGTTCTCTTTTCAATTGAAGGTTCTTTCTGTGCTTGTTCGTATAATTTGTCAAATTCTTTATTAGAGAAATGTGTGTAGTTAGGTCCTTTTGGGCAGAAGTTTGGTGAATAGAAAAGGGATAGATAGTTCTCTGCATCGGGATAATCTGCAATCCAGCTCCCTCTAAACCACATTGTTTTTGATTGTGCTATATGTTCTCTTAATGCTCCTGGTGGATTCACATCTATCTTAATATTAAACCCTAATAGGTTAAGTTGTCCTTGTATGTATTTGCAAAGGTCAAGATATGTTGAGGTGGTTGCAAGTGAAATGGAAGGAAGCCCTTTTCCGTTAGGATAGCCAGCTTCTGCTAAAAGTTCTTTGGCTTTTTGAGGATTATAGTTATATCCAATTGAGTTACTTGTGTCAAATCCTGCTAATCCTTTTGGGATAATTCCATTTAATCCTGCCAATCCGATATTGTTTCTTAGGTATTTTATCATCTTTTCTCTATCAAATCCATAATTAATGGCTTGACGTATTTTCTTATTCAAAAGTGGATTATCTTTTGGACTTTTCTCTTTATCAATCATAAAACCCAAGTATTCAGTGTTGAGATATGATTTGGTGGTAAGGTTTATTTTATCTTTATACTTCTCTTTTAGGGTACCACTATTAGTCAATACTTCATCTTTATAGTTGGCATCAATTCCTGAAATGAAATCAATATTCCCTTTAACAAACTCTAAGAAAACAGACTGCTTATCTATAATAAATGTAACATTAACTGCATCAAGATAAGGTAGAGAGTTCCCTTTTGAGTCTTTTTCAAAATAGTCTTCATTTTTTAGAAACACTAATTTAACTCCTTCTTTCCACATCTTGAAAACGAATGGTCCTGTGCCAATAGGGTTTTTGCGAAAGTCTTCTTTGTAATACTCAACTATTTCTTTTGGAACAACCGAAGCATAAGGCATTGTTAAAAGTCCAAGAAAAGGGGAAAAGGGATTTTTGAGTTTTATTTGAAAGGTGGAGTCGTTTATTGCCAAGAAAGAATATATAGGTTCGTTGGATTGATTGTTGTTTTGAGTTTTTACCAAATTAAATATCCACGCTCCTGGTGAAGCTATCTTTTTATCAACTATTCTATTGAAGCTATATACGAAATCGTTTGCCACAACCTTTCTTTTCTTTCCCTTAAAGATAGAGTGGTCGTGAAAATACACATCATCTCTAAGAAAGAATGTATAAGTTAATCCATCAGATGAAATCTCCCAACTCTTTGCTATGCAAGGCTGAATATTTAGCGAAGAATCCAACTGAACAAGTCCATTAAAGAGTTGAAGGTTTGCCCATATCATTGCTTGGTCTTTTGCAAAAGCAGGGTCAAGAGAAGTTATATTGGCACTTTCATTATAGCGAAATATTTTTATATCTTCTGGTATCTTGTTTTTTTGACAAGCAAAAAAGAATAAAGCAATAATTAATATAATTAATAGGTTTGAAAATTTAAACCCCAAGGAAGATAAAGATAAGTTATTTAAGTTAGGCATTAATCCTTATGAATTAATTTTTAAGAGTATCAAAGTTCTTCCCAAACACTCCTTGAACCTTATCAACAGAAATAAAAGCATCAGGGTCTAAGGCTTTTATTGTTCGCATTATATCCACTTTGTCTTGTTTCCTTGCAATAACCAAAATAACTTTTTGTTCTTTCTTTGTGTACCAACCCTGAGCATCAATAATTGTAACTCCTCTTTTTAAACCACTGCCAATAGCATCTGCAATTTGGTCAGCTTTGGTAGAGAATACCATTATTTGATATGATTGTTTGTTTCCCTCAATAGTTAAGTCCAAAACATAGGTAAATACAAACATTACCACATACCCATAAACAACATTAGTAATTGTCATACCAGGGAGTAAAAAGGCAGAAGCAATAATAAATATATCAATATAAAGTATTACTGTTCCAGCAGTAATATTCTTATACTTAGTAATAATTAATGCAATAATATCTGTTCCTCCCGAGTTTCCGCCATAGTTAAATGTGGTTCCTATACCAACTCCTGAAAGTCCCGCACCAATAATTGCACACATAAAAGGTTCAAATTGGGTTGCAACAATTATACGTTCAATATGAATAACCTGCTGCCAAAGAATAAAGCTAAGCGAAGCTACTACTATGCCAAAGACAGTATTTATCCCAAATTTTGAACCAAGAGTTTTAATCCCAATCAATAATAAAACAATATTGATTGCAAAATTGGAGATACCCACAGGTATTCCTGTTCCAAGAAATATAATTGAAGAAATACCAGCAACCCCTCCACCAACAATTTTCTGAGGGATAAGAAATACAGCCCAAGCAAAGGTGTACATTAGAATACCTATAATAATCATTAGATATTGAAATGCAATTTTGCCTGTTGAGGTTTTTTTAATGGAATTAATCGGATTAATGTTTTGCATTTTATTTATATGTTTATTGTGCGAATATTTCGTTTAGTGTTTGTATTAAATTGTCTCCTCTTAGATTTCTTGCGATAATATTTCCTTGACTATCAACCAAGATATTTTGAGGAATTGCTTCTAATTTGTAAAGTTTAACAACAATACTGCTCCATTGCAATAGGTCTGAAACATTCTCCCAAACCAATCCATCATCATTAATTGCTTTTATCCACCTATTTTTATCCTTATCCAAAGACACTCCAAGAATATCGAAGCCCTGTGAGTTGAATTTATTATAAGCTTGAACTAAATATTTGCTTTCGTTTCTACAAGGAACACACCACGAAGCCCAAAAATCAACTAAAACATATCTCTTCCCTTTAATAAAATCAGATAGTTTTATATCTATTTCATTAGTATTTGGAAGAGTAAAATCAATAATCTTCTCTCCAAGTTGATTCTTTTGTTTTAAGTCATTAATATAGTCTTGAAGTAGTTTGTATTGATACATTCTTTTTGCATCATTATTTAAGGTAAAGAATAGTTCCGTTAGGTCTTTGTCAGAAAGATATGGAGCTAAATAATTGCTTATTAATAGTGGTGCATAGAAAGTGTTAGGATTGCTTGAAACATTATCCATTAAACATTGCAAAGGATTTTTTGAACGATTACAATCATTAACCACTTTTGTGTAATAATCATTTTGAGGAGAACCTTTAATAGAAATATTATCTAAATTATCTTTTGAGCCAGTAATGAAAATATCATTGTTTTCCATAAAGAAGCTAAAATCACCATTTCTTGTCGGGAGCTCAATTTGGGCAACTGAAACAAAATTAACTACCCCTTTAAACTCAAATTGACCATTTCTTATCTTTGTTGTATAGGTCTGTTTCTTGCCTCCTTCTTGCAGAACGCTCAACTTAACTTGCCCATCAGGAATAGATGCAACATTACCTTTTATATAATATCCATAAGTCTCGGTTAGTTCTTCTAATTTCTTAGATAACTCCTCGCCCTTCAAATCTCTTGCCACAATAATCCCTTTATCGTTAATCAAAACATTGTTTGGAATACTTTTTACAAAGTATTTTTTTGCAACTTCTCCTTCCCACATTTTTAAATCAGAAACATTAGCCCAAGTCAAATTATCTTGCTTAACAGCATCTTTCCATAGAGTTTCGTCTTTATCCAAAGAAACACTCAAAATGCTAAATCCTTTTGATGAAAACTTTTGATAAAGAGCCACAAGATTAGGATTTTCTTCCCTGCAAGTCTTGTTCCACGAAGCCCAAAAGTCAATTAAAAGGAATTTCTTCCCATTCAAATATCTATATAAGTTAATAGATTTACCATTAACGTCTTGTAACGTGAAATCAGGTGCTCTTTGACCAATAGCCAAAGTAGAAAGCCTTTTTTCTGCTTCTCTTAACTTTAAGAAATGATAGGTTTGAGTTGCAGGCTTACCAAGAGTGTTTAATGTGCGATAAAGCTCTTGATAATCCCAGTTATATGCAAGATAAGAAGAAATAATATCGGCACAGAATATATGGTTAGGATTATTCAGTATCCAATTATCTAACCTCCTTAAATGAACATCAAAGTCTTCATTCTTCAAAGGAGTAGTAACCTTTTGCCAAGAATCAGTCCATTCAGACCCCTTTATGACAATTGTACTTGCTTTTTCAGCATTTAGAGTAATTGTATAAGTTGTAGGTTCAAGGTATATGCGAAAATCTCTCTTTCCATTAATGGTCAAAAGAGCAGGAATAACCTCTTTCAAAGGAGAACGAAAAGTAAATTTCCCATTCTCAATATAAGTAGTATCAACTCTTTCATTTCCATCCCTAAAATAAGAACGAAGAGTAACAAAACCTTCTTTCTCTTGTTTCAACTCTCCATTAATTATATAGCCCTGACCAAAGGGAATGGTCTGAGAAAATGAACTAACAACGAAAAGTATTGCTAAAACCAAGCTAATTAACTTCCTAATCATAATAAGTATATTTTTATTATTTTAAAATCTCTTTTTTTCTTTTAATTTTTTATTAGAATATTATTCTTTAATAATTCTTCTTCATTAATCTATCCAATTCTCTTTTGGACTCATTTTGTTTAATTGTCTCTCTTTTATCGTAGGAGTGCTTACCCTTTGCAAGAGCTATTTCCAACTTGGCGTATCCTCTACTATCAATAAACAATAATGTAGGTATTATAGTAAGTCCTTTTTCTTTGGTTTTAGTTTTTAGTTTACGTAGTTCATTTTTATTGAGGAGCAATTTCCTTGCTCGTTTAGTTTCGTGATTATAATAAGAACCAAATCTATATTCTGCAATATGAAGATTGTTCACCCACAACTCATCATTTACAAAACTACAATAAGAATCTGTCAAATTAGCCTTTCCTTCTCTAATAGATTTTATTTCTGTTCCGTATAATTGTATTCCAGCAGTAAAAGTTTGTAAAAAAAAGTATTCAAAAGCCGCTCTCTTATTCCTAATATCAATTATGTGTTTTTCTTCCATTGCCATAAGTTGCAAAGATAGTAATTTTCTAAAATACTAATAGAAAAAATATAGGTAAAACCAA
>ENA-UOOK01002174-UOOK01002174.1-fermentation-metagenome-genome-assembly--contig:-NODE-2174-length-24579-cov-3.813693_pt1 | contig 24579 bp, 22 predicted proteins | sample MGYA00245777_ERZ724023 | MGnify/ENA primary metagenome ERZ724023 (study PRJEB28704, sample SAMN03018312) | fermentation metagenome | biome: anthropogenic terrestrial biome; feature: soil; material... | reverse complement strand
GGGAGTGCGGCGGCTCTGGTCAGAGGCGTTGCCGGAGCTATGGACGACGCCGGGGCCAGGATCGGCGGGTTCGACGCGTCGCTGGTCTCCGCCCTCAGGCCGGGCGGGGGGCTGTCCTCATCGGCGGCTTTTTCCGTGCTGATCGGGAAGATTCTCAACGGGCTGTACAACGGCGGCTCGATTTCCGCCGCGGAGATCGCCGGGGCCGGCCGGGTGGCGGAAAACCGGTATTTCGGCAAGCCCAGCGGCTTTATGGATCGGTTGGTCTGCGCGCTGGGAAAGCCGGTCTATATCGACTTTATGACCGGCAAGACAGCGCCTGTAACCTGTGATTTTGGCGCGATGGGTCTTGTGCTCTGCCTTCTTGATACGGGAGGCAGTCACGAAAACCTGACCTCCGCCTATGCGCAGATTACCGAGGATATGGAATTTATCGCGGGGCATTTCGGCTGCGGGTGTCTTGCCGAGGTTGATCCGTCTATGTTTTTTGAGGCGCCCCATCTTCCGGGGCGTGAGCGGGAGGAATTCAGGGCCGCGCACTTTTTTGATGAAAACGCCCGCGTTCCGAAAATGCGTGATGCCCTGCTCCGGCGGGACGCGGTGGAATATCTGCGCCTTATGAACGAATCCGGGCGGTCTTCCGAGACACAGCTTCAAAACATCCGGACAGCCGGGGGAAGCGACGCGCTGGAAAAAGGCCTTGCGCTTTCCGCGCGGCTGCTCAGTGGCGCAGGGGCCTGGCGTGTCCACGGCGGCGGCTTTGCCGGAACGATTCAGGCCTACGTGCCGTCCGATTTGTTGAACACTTACCGGAATACCATGGAAGCGGTGTTCGGAAAAGATTGCTGCTATCTTTTGGGGATTCGCAAACACGGCGGGACCCGGCTGATTTAAACGATATTTCATAAAAAGAAGGTTTTTTATATGGCAGAATTACGTTATCATCCCCTCATTAAGGACTGGGTCATTATTGCCTCCAACCGGCAGGAACGGCCTCAGATGCCCAAGGACTGGTGCCCCTTTTGCGTAGGCTCAGGGAAGGTGCCTGATGAAGGCTATGTGGTATACCGGTATCTGAATGATTTCCCGGCCCTTTCCCAAACCCCGCCGGTTCCCGATCCGGTGGATAACGGCTTTTTTAAGACCAAAGAAGCATACGGGCGCTGCGAGGTCATCCTCTATTCTCCCGACCACAACAAGAGCGTCAGCCAGCTCACCGACGAGAATATGAAAGCGCTGGTGGATCTTTGGGCGGAGAGTTTTTCCGATATCCGCAAAGACGAAAAGATAAAATATGTGTTTATTTTTGAAAACCGCGGCGATGTGGTCGGCGTGACCATGCCTCATCCTCACGGACAGGTTTACGGCTACAGCGTTACGCCGAAAAAAATCGAGCTGGAAGAGGCAGCCTCTCGCGAGTATTATGAGGAGCATGGCAAGTGTCTTTACTGCAAAATGCTGGAGGAAGAAGTTGCCTTTGAAAAGCGCGTGATTTTTAAAAATAAGCATTTTACGGTGTTTCTGCCGTTTTTTACCGAATATCCTTACGGCATATACATTTTCGCAAACCGCCATGTTCAGACTATCGATGAGCTGACCGGGGAGGAAAGGGAAAGCCTCGGCATTACGGTAAAGCACACAGCGGGCATGCTGGATAATCTGTTTGGTTACCGGTTCCCCTACATGATGTGTATGCATAATGCGCCCGTCAACAGTGGCGATTTCTCCAAGACCTGGCATTTTCACATTGAGTTTTTCCCACCCATGCGGTCGGCGGACAAGCAGAAATTCAATGCTTCCAGCGAAACCGGCGTTTGGACTCACTGCAACCCAACCTGCCCCGAGGAAAAGGCGGAGGAGCTTCGTGCGGCCTATCAAAAATATATGGCTGCCCTTTGATTTGAATGTTTTTATGCGGCGCATACTTTGAATGGTATGCGCCGTGTTTTTGTCGAATCCTGATTGCGTTGAAACACGGTATTTGCTATACTTGTATAAGCAATGCTGGCAGAAATCAAAGCTGATAAAAAGGAAAAGATATTGGGGGCCTTGACGTGGAAAGCTATCGGATTATCGGGGGTATGCTGGTGAAAACGGACGAGTTATCAGAAAGCGGCGTATGCGTTTGTACAGCGGAGGAACTGGAGCAGGCGTGCTTTTCTTTTTTGCCGCAGACGCTGGAGGAATGTACGCGGCCGGGTCCTGCAAAGCTGGAATCCTACGAGGGGTATGACTTTATTTTGATCAATGTCCTAAGCGGCGAAAAAAGGCCGTCGGTCACCCGGATGGGGCTGTATCTGACACCCGAGCGGCTGGTGTTTGTATGCCGCCGTCCCTGTAAAACGGTGCAGTCGACGCTGGAGGCGTATCAGAAGGAAAAAACGGCCGGCCTTAATATAACTCGCGTATTATACTCCTTTTTTCTGGGACTGATTGCCGGGGATTCGAATCGGTTGGAATCTTTTGAAGAAGAGGTTGCGGCTCTCGAAGAAAATATTATGGAAAACCGGGAAGAGGATTGTACCCGCAGGATATTTGAAATGCGTAAGCGTCTGATGTTTTATAAAAAATATTACGAGCAGTTGTTGGATGTTGCCGAAGGAATGGAGGAAAATGCAAACCGTATTTTATCTTCCGGAGGAATGCGGTATTTCCGGATCTTCACAGGTCGGGTAGACCGATTGAACCGCAGCGTTCTGAATCTGCGCGATTATATTACTCAGGTAAGGGAGGCTTACCAGTCCCAGGTAGATATCAAGCTCAACGAGATCATGAAGCTTTTTACTGTCGTGACGGCGATTTTTCTGCCGCTGTCGCTGCTGGTGGGCTGGTACGGCATGAATTTCATCAATATGCCGGAATTGACCTGGCCTTACGGGTATGCCGCGGCGATTGCTGTTTCTGTCCTGTTTGTAGTAGCCTCTATCGTGTATTTTAAGAAGAGAAAAATACTGTAAGCTTTTTTAGAAAACTTCGGGATAATAATCGGAAAAAATTGATTTGTGAGATATTTCGTGCTATGATAAGTTCGCCGCGTTAAATACGCTCTTCCGATCTGCGTTTTTCTTTAAAAAAGCCGATTAAAAAGAGGAATATTTTTTGTAGGAGAAAAGGAACTATGAGATTTTTACTTGCCGTTATATCCGGCAAATTGATTCATTTTTTTGGTAAATTTATAAAACGCGCCACGAATTTGCCGGGCTTGCTGGCCCTTAAAATTTGTCCTTATTTTTTTAAAAAGCTGAAATTTAAAGGGAAAATCATCGCTGTTACCGGCTCCAACGGAAAAACCACTACCTCCAATATGATTGCCCACATTCTGCGCAGTGCGGGATATTCGGTGGCCAATAACAGCGAGGGCTCCAATATCTCATCCGGCATAGCCACCACCATGCTGACCTGCTGCGGCCTTGGCGGACATATTAAAACCGATTTTCTGGTGTTGGAAGTGGACGAGCGTTATACCCCGCTGATTTTTAAGGATGTGAAGCTGGATTATTTTGTTATTACCAATCTGTTCCGTGATCAGGTGGCCAGAAACGGCAATCCCGATATTGTATACGAAAAGATCAGCGCCGCGGTAAATCCAAAGGTCACGCTGGTATTAAACGGAAATGACCCGATTATTACGCGGCTTTCTCCCAACAACAAAAGAGTATTTTACGGCGCGGAAAAGACGGCTCTGTCTTATGAAACCAGCCCGTTTTTAACCCAGGACTGCAAGGTTTGTCCCTTATGTATGCATACACTTTCTTATGAATATTACCATTACAACCATATCGGCAGGTATCATTGTCTGCACTGCGGCTATGAAACTCCCAAGCTTGATTATGCGGCAGACAACATCGACTTTACCACCGGAGAGTTTACCATTAACGGCGAAAGGGCAGGCGTTTCCTATAAACCCTTGTTTCACTTTATCAATACAACCGCTGCCGTGGGAGTTTGTACCGAAGCCGGTGTTCCTCTGAAAGATGCCGTGGCTTATGCGAAAACCTTTCATGTCAGCGCCGAGCGGTATAACGAAATGGTCTGCTGCGGAAGAAAATGTGTGTTGCTGCTGACAAAGCAGAATGCGAGCTCGTTGGACATGTCCATCTCTTATCTTCTGGAGCAGCCGGAAGAAAAAAAGACGGCCCTTTTATATGTTAATAACGTGCTTTACACCGGCTACCGCGATATTTCCTGGCTGTACGATGTGACCTTCAGCCGGCTTCTGAACCAGGTGGATCATGTTATCTGCTCCGGCAACCGGGTATATGACGTAGGCGTACGGCTGATGCTGGACGGATTTGAAAAGGACAGCCTGCTTTTAGTGGACGATCTGACCAAAATCAAGGATGCGGTAGCCGAAACCGAGGGCACCATTTATATTTTGGCGGCTTCCTCCTTTGGCGATGAGGACGGCATTCTGGAAGCTTTGAAATAAGTCTGGAGGAGGGAGCGTCTAATCATGAAAGAAGTCAAATTGTTGCATTTATACAGCGATACGCTGGATTTGTACGGGGACAGCTATAACCTGATTACCATTCAGAAGCACATTCAGCAGATGGGATATCCCTGCACCGTTACCAGGGTGCAGATGGATGAGCCAGTTACCCCCCTGGAGTACGATCTGGTCTATATCGGTCATGGCAAAGCACGGAACACTGAGGCAGTCAGCAGCCATTTCTGCCGGTACGGGGAAGAAATCAGGCAGGCGGTGGAGTCTGGCAAGCTGTTTTTTGTTACGGGAAGCGCACGGCTGCTGTTTGGGCAGTCCTTTGAAAGCAGTCTTGGGCAGACTTTTTCCGGTATTGGCCTCTTTGATTATAAGGGAGTCGACAGCAACCGGGTATTTACCTCTGATGTGGTGGCGCGGGCGACCTTTGATCCGGAGTTGATTTCCTATGGCTTTATCAATCGGACGCAGCACATCGTGGGCGAAAACCTTTATCCGCTGTTTCAGACTGTCAGCGGCGCCTCCGACGGCGAAAAACCGGATGGCTGGGAAGGGACACTTTACCGCAACTTCTTCGGTACCTGGCAGATGGGGCCTGTTTTAGTCCGCGTACCGTGGCTGCTTAAGGAGGTACTCAAACGCCTGCTGGGACAGGATTTTGTCCCTTATGACGATTCCCTGGAGAAAAAAGCGCTGGATAAAACCTTAAAGGAATTTGAAATCAGTCAGTAAAGAAACAGCAGGTGGAGGTTTCCGCCTGCTGTTTCTTTTAGAGTTTTACTCCCTGATATACGTAGAGGGGGTAGGAAAAAAGATATTCCTTTTGTTCATAGGTTTGCCGAATATCATCCAGCAGTTCGTTTGCTTCCTCCTGCGTTAAAAATCCGTTCGGTTTTATCATTTCCATCATACCCTGGACATAGCCATATCCCTTGGTGCCCGGCAGGTACTCCGTCTCGATTTCATTGATGCAGAATACGGCGGAGTCAAACAACCCGGTTTTTTGAAAATATCCATATACACGCCGGCCGATCCATCCGTCGCAGGCATCCATCCATCCGCTTTGCAGGTAATTGGCGTAGCCGAAAACCGCTTTGTTGATCAGCTGCTTATTATGGCTGTTCAGAGCGATGGTTTCCCAGTCCCGGTGAGCGCAGACGATGGTGCCTCCCTTTTTCAGTACCCTGTAAAGTTCCCGAATGTGGCTGTCGATGTCGGGAATGCATTCCAGCACGTCCTTATGAAAAATAAGGTCAAAGGAATCGTCGGCAAAGGGGAGATGCTTTGAGACGTCAGCTTCTATCAGGGTGATCCCCAGTTCTTTCTGCCGCTCAGGAGATTCAAAGTTTTTACTTTGCCTGTCGATTCCGGTCAGTTTGCCGGTGAGATTATATTTATCCTTTAAAAAGAGAAGGGCTTCCAAATTGCCGCAGCCTACATCCAGCACCGATGAGCAAGGTGCCGTTTCTATGTGCCGAAAGACACTTTTCAGTGTGGTGGTATCATTCATACGGGTGCCCCCAATCCTGTTTTAGGATGGCATAATGCATGGTGTCGCATAGATTTCCCTGATTATCCCGGTTTGCCTGCCTCTTCAGGCCCTCATAGATCATCCCCAGCTTCTGCATCACCCGCCCGGATTTGGGATTTTCAGTATGGTGGGCGGCTTCGATCCGGTTTAGGCCGATTTGGGTAAAACCAAAGTCAAAAACGGCCCTGCATGCCTCCGGCATATAGCCTTGCCCCCACAGGCGGCGGGAAAGCACGTAACCTAAGACAGCTTCGTCAATATTTTCCTGAATGGAAACAAAGGATACATTTCCGACCGCTTCGCCGTTGGCCTTTGAAACGATGGCCCAGTTATAAAAATCCTTATTTTCGTACTTCGAAACCCATTCCGCCAAAAGCTGCCGGGTAACCTCTACGCTTACATGGGACGGCCAGGTCAGGTACCGCGTAACTTCCGGATCGTTTGCCCAGTTCCGGTACATGGCTTCGGCGTCCTCTACCATGAATCGGCGCAAAACCAGCCTTTCGGTTTCCAGTGAAGTTGTTCCAAGATGATGCAGCATATAAATCCCTGCCCTTCTGTCGTAAAAATAAAACCGGTGCGGAAAAGTTCTTTTCCGCACCGGCTGCCTGTATGAGGATAAATCCTTACGAGAGCAAAACGGGCACAGAAAAATAAACCCGGCGAACCATTCGACGGACAATCAGCCTTTTTACGGATACAAAGAAAACGTTCATCAGGTTTACCTCCTGAAAATTTTTACCATTATAGCATGTCGCTTCTCCGGTGTCAACCGTTTTTGCCGATTCAGGGCATATGGCGGAAAAGAGTTGACAACTGCACAGATATCGATTATACTAAAAACTACGATAAGGGAGTAGTTGGCATCGCTGATGCAATAAAACCAACATACTGGTAAGGAATTATCTGGTTTTATTTTAAATAATGAGACTTATCTGCAGTTTTTTGGCTGCAGGTGGGTCTTTTTTATTTTATAAAAAAATAGGAAGTAAGGGGTTTTAGAGGAATGGGTTTAGCGGAGCTGTTTATTCTGGCAGTAGGGCTGTCTATGGACGCTTTTGCGGTAGCGGTATGTAAAGGACTGTGTCTTAAGAAAATGAGTCTGAAAAAGGCGTTTATTGTGGGCCTTTATTTTGGCATATTTCAAGCGGTAATGCCGTTAATCGGCTATTACCTGGGAATTCAGTTTCAGGATAAAATCGAGGCTGTGGATCATTGGATTGCCTTTATTCTGCTGTCTTTAATCGGACTCAATATGATCCGGGAGTCCCGAGAAAAAGAAGAAGCCAGCTGCCCTGCCGACGAGGGACTGGGATTCAAAAGTATGAGCATGTTGGCGGTTGCCACCAGTATTGACGCCTTGGCCGTAGGGATTACCTTTGCCTTTTTGAATGTGGAAATTGTTCCCGCGGTATGTTTTATCGGGATTACCACCTTTGCGATTTCGGTAGCCGGAGTTAAAATCGGCAACGTTTTCGGAACCCGCTATAAATCCAAGGCGGAACTGGCGGGAGGAGTTATTTTGATTGTCTTGGGCTTAAAAATACTGCTGGAGCATCTGGGAGCCCTTTCTTTTTAACAGAACAGGCGGAGCGCCGACCTAATGACCGGCGCTCCGCCTGTTTGTAGCTATTATATAGGCAGTTATGTTTTATCCAGACTTTTTGATTGGCTTCGAAATGCGCTGGGTGTCATGCCGTATGCATTTTTAAATACGGTGGCATAATAGGTTGGATTGGCGAAGCCGGCTCTCTCCGCGATTTCACTTACGGTTTTTGCAGTTTCAAGCAGCTCGATTTTCGATTGCTCAAGCCGGTAATTGGTTAAGAAAACGGAAAACGACTCTCCTGAGATCGATTTGAAGATTCTCCCCAGATAAGTGGTGGAAAGCCCAAGGTGGTCGGATATGCTTTTGAGGGATAAATCCATGTCGCTGTAATGGAGCTTTACATATTCTACAATGGACTGAACCAGCTTCTCATTTTTCTCCTTGTAGCTTGCGTTCATAATGTCGTTGGAGTCGATCAGTTCTTCATGCCGGATGGACTGGCCGATATCCAGATATTGCTTTGCCTTCCGGTAGGATTCAAAGATCTGTTTCTGGTCCGGCACAATGGGACCCAGGCTTCCGCTAACGGTGATTTTCACCTGCTTTTCCACAAATTCCTTCAGCTGCTTAAAATACAGAATGTAATCGTCTGAAACATGACTCTCCGGAAGCAGGAACAGCATGCCCACCATGTCTTCGTCCAGCTCCACAGTTTTGCATTGAAAGCTTTCGGCAAAAATCTCGTCCGCCAGGTTGCAGACGGTATAGCGGTATATTTTAAATTCTTTGGAATAAGCAGTATCCGGCAGCTTGGCCAGACTGCAGATCTTTATGAGTAAAACACAGTAATATTTTGCAAAAAATTCCTTACCGAGTGCCTGAATGGTTTCTCTGGGCACAAAGAAAGGCATCTCTCTTCCCAATATTAAGTTGCACAAAAACTGTGCTCTGACGTATTTTTCATTTTGGTACCGTTCGTGTTCCACTTTGGCGATGGCGTTGTCTATAAACAGGAGTTCGTCCGACTCGCCGGTATTTTCCATTCCTACGGTTGCGCGGCATTTATTTACCAGCTGGATAAGCGGCTTTTGCAGTCTGCGGCTGAAGAAAACGGAAATCAGAAGGACAAAGGCAAAAAACAGCAGCTCAATTCCTAAAAACAGCGCCATGATATTGCCGAACATCTGATAAAACGAGGAGTAATCCTGTACGTCAATGTACCACCAGTCAAGGCCCTGGGATTTGGCCAGGAACAGTATCTGCCTTTTCTGGGAGTCGTTAAAAACCAGCTCGACGGCGTTGCTTTTCTGATTCTCCAGCAACCCATAAAATTTTTCCGCCAGACTCTGGCCGTCCTCAATTTCGCGTGCGTTGTTGGTAACCGCATTGCCGTCACTGTCGATAATGTACACTGTTCTGATGCCGGACGATCCGATAGGATACTGAAACCAGTCAGGGAACAGGTCGACGATGATCACACAATTCTGGTAGGGAAGGTATTGCAGGAAAGTAACAACATTGACGTTTTTTCCCGCGACAACGATGGTGCGGCTTTTTACGTTAAGCCCAATGCGCAGATTGTCCTGGGCAAAGGTTAAATTGGCGGTGTCTGAAGCGTCACATCCCACCGCACGGATACAAATCTGGGTGTCCAGATTGATTACGGAAAGATCAGATACATAGGAATAGGAAGCCATGAAATCCCTTAAGCGTAGAAATAAGTAGTAGTTATCCAGTCTGTCTCTGCTTTCCTGCAGAAACTGAATCGTTTTGCTGTCGTTTGCAACAATGGTCATAATATTGTCCACATTGGCCCGCATCCTGTCTGAAGAGTCGGTCATCTGCGATAAAAGCTGCTGGGAATTGGATATATTCATATTTTTCATGTGGACAAAGAAAAAGCCAAACATACTGCCCAAAATAACCATAGTCAGCACAATAATGCTGACGGCATAGGTATAAAGGGTTTTACGGTAGGTGGAAGAAGAGGTTAATCTCAAAAAGTGATTTCGCACAATTTTGCATCCTTTCAATCGGGTCTGCACTTTCCTGTTTTCTTTCCGGTACAGGGATACGCTCTTATTATAGTATTTATGTGCTCATCTGTAAATCGAATAACGGCATATCCCATGTGTGGAAAGCGGGAACGCGGACGCGATAAATCCACGATACGGTATAATATCTGTCCGGCAAAAAAGGCGTCGGTCTTTTTATGAAACAAGGAGGATTTGGCCGATATTTACTTTCTGATGGGAGAACGGAATGGATAATCAATGGTGATTCTTCCCTCCTGGGTATCACCCATACCGCCGTAGAGATCGGCTTTGCCATCTTTACGCATGACAATTCCGGAGGTGAAGGTGCAGTCGGCCAACTTTGGCATCTTTGCAGGGCCCTGAGGATAGCAGGAGCGGGTGCCGATTACTTTGTTGTGGGTTACGGCAAAGGTCCTGGGATTAAATTCAAAGGCGGTGTTGACATACACGGCAAGTGCTTCACTGTTTTTCACAGGCTGCTCATAGCTTTGGTGGCCGATGACGCCGATATTCCCGTTTTCCAACAGGATAGGCTGGTTGCAGCCGCCCCACTCGCCCTTGTCAAAAATGCCGTCAATCGGTTTGGCGCCGGTAATGACTTCATCGGTAAGCTCATCAAGGGTGTCAATGACGGCAAATCCGATGATGGAAGCGCTGCCGTATTTTTTTTCGATTTCCTCGTTTCTAGGACGGGAAAATACGCCGATCTTTCCGTCTGCAAGCTCTACGACGCGGATGTCCTTCATATAATCCGGGCCTGTGGTGAAATAATGCAGGTCGTTTATGTCGGTTCCGCGGTAAAAATAACCGTAGTAGGTATCGATTTTTCCTGCCTTTTTCCTTACATGAGTGCCCCCCATGGTCAGTTCGCCGTGCACAATGCTGATATAGGGATCCTCCAGTTGATAGATCATGTGATCCGGCACCAGGGTATAGTCGTCTCTGCCGGTATTTTCAAACAGGCGGACCCAGGATCTTGCCCATTCCGTCCGTCTTTCCACCCGGCCGTAAATATATTCCTTCCCATCCCAGCTAAAAGGAATGGAGCAGTTATATACATCAAAGCCTTCCACGCCGTGAAAGGTAAGCGTAACGCTTTCGTAAATTTTTTTATCTTTTTCTTTTTCGAAAATTTTTTTTTGTTCCTGAACAGACATAAGGTTTTTCCTTTCCTGTGTATGAAATTATCGTCATCGAACGCTGTACTGCCAAAAGCAGGGGATATTACAGATAATCGGGAGGGCAGAAAAGCCTTGGGGGGATTCCTCTCAAAGTTTTTCTGCCCTATTTTCTCTATCAGAAAAAAGTCCCGCTTTTATTTGTTATTTGCTTGCTTCGTACTGTGCCTTAAATGCGGCAACCACATCGTCGATGCCTGCTTTTTTAAGCAGGTCAAGAGCGTTGGCAATATTGGAGTCATAATCTACAACGCCGCAGGCCATAGGCGCGATGACGGCAGAGATCTGGGTGTTTACGTCAGCCAGCTGTGTCTGTACAGAAGAAGCATCAAAGGTCATCAGGGAGGCGATGCCGTCTTCGGCCGTCTGGTCGATATTGTAAAGATGTTCATTTACCACAGCAGGAGCGTTGGAGTCAAGATACTCAAAATTGATGTTGCCGATCATCCAGGTAGAGAAGTTGTAACCTACGTTTCCATCATCCTGAGTAATCGCTTCGTAAGCATTGTTGTCCAGTTTTTTGTAGTCTGTACCTTCGGTGCCGTAAATAAACAGGTCAAAATTTTCCTGGCTGGCATAGAGCCAGTTTACAAATTTAACGGCAGCTTCGGGATGTTCACTGGATTTAGGAACGGCCTGCATGTTACGGGTGCCGTAGGGGCGGATTTCGGGGGTGGAGGTGTCAAAATCCAGCCATGCAAAATCGTCTACTGTCAGGTCGGGATAGTTGGCTTTCAGCGAAGTGATGCTGCCTACCGTACCGCTGTGTACCAGCCAGTCACCGGTGTTGAGTTGGTTGTTCATCTGTTCGCTGGTGATGGTCAGAACGTCCGGATTGATCAGGCCCTTCTGATACATAGCCCGGGCGTTGTTGCAGCTTTCCTTGAAAGCGTCGGTTTCAAAATAGTTCTGAATGGTTCCGTCCTGATTTACATAGATCATGTTTTCATAGAGGACATAATTATTGTCACTGTTAAAGAAATAACCGCCGACCTGTGCAGAGCCGATCATAGGCAGATAGGGTTTCTGTGCTCCGTCCCATTTGCTCATAACGGTTTCCATAGCGGAGACCATTTCGTCAAAGGTTGTCGGGACGGTATTGATGCCATACTTTTTCAGAAGATCGGTGCGGATCAGGCCCTGATGATTCAAAGCACTTTCAACCCAGAAAGCAGGAATGCCATACTGGACGTCACCGACCTGACCGGATTTGATAGCCAGTTCGGGGCAGTTTGTCTTGATGTTTTCGCCGTATGTGTTCATGGCGCTCGTAATATCCGCCAGAGCACCGCGGGATGCGTAGTTGGCCAGCGTTACACGGTCGTTCATAACATGGAACATATCAAATTTATCGCCGGTGGAAAGCATCAGATTGATTTTCTGATCCCACACATCCCAGGCATAATACTGAAGATTGATTTCTACTCCTACACCGTCGGCAGCAAGCTTGTCGTTTACTGCCTTGAGGCCTCTTTCGACATCCTTGGGAGCATCGCCGGGAACGACATAAAGCAGCTTGACGATTTCGTCGCTTGTGCCGGAGGAGGTGTTTGCCGCAGAGGAAGAGCCCGAGGAAGAGCTGCCGCAGCCGGCTAAAAGACTTGCCGAAAGCGCACACATAAGGACCAATGAAAGAAATTTTTTCATTTTTTTTACTCCTTTGTTCGTTCTTTATTTATAATCAGCTATAGAAGCTAATTAGCGAGAAATAAGGGAGATGCTGTTTTGCTATCCCTTTACCGAACCGACCACAAGGCCCTTGACGTAGTATTTCTGCAAAAACGGATACAGGAGGACGATAGGGCCTACGGTGATAATAGCGGTTGCCATTTTCAGCGATTCGGCGGGCGGAGTGCCAACGATAGTTCCGCTTATCTGCTGCAGATCCTTGAGCATGCTGATTTGGGATTTCAGCTGCAAAAGCAGGTATTGCACAGGGAAAAGCATTTCATTATCCACCAGCATAATGGCGTTCCACCAGTCGTTCCAGTAGCCAAGCCCATAGAAAAGCCCTACGGTTGCAAGCACTGGTACGGAAAGGGGAAAGTAGATTTTAAATGCAATCACGGCGTCATTGGCGCCGTCCAGGGTAGCGGATTCCCGAAGGGAGTCCGGCAGGCCACTCATGAAATTACGCACAAGAAACATATTGAAGGTGCTGAACAGCAGATTGGGAATAATCAGAGCAGGAATATTATTCCGAAGTCCCAGTGCAGTGCAGACCAGATACCAGGGAACGATGCCGGCGCCAAATACCATGGGAATGAAAAAGTAAAGTCCCAGCGCTCCCCGGTAACGCACATTTTTGTTAGCCAGCGTATAGGCCGCGGCACCGGTAATGAATACCGCAAGCAGAGTACCTACTACGGTTACAAAAATAGAAATTCCATAACCTCTTATGACGCTGGAACCGCCTTTGAAAATCAACCGGTAAGCATACGACGACATCTTTGCCGGGAAAAAGCTGTATCCGCTGCGCAGGATCGACTGCTCGTCGGTAATGGATACCATAAACGTAAGAATCATGGGCAGCAGGCATATCAGCGCAAACAATAAAATAAACAGTCCAATCAGAACACGGCCGGCTGAAATTTTCTTATTCATAGTTTTCATCCTCCGTTATTAATACAGGGCGCCGTCAGGATAGAATTTTCTGGTGATCCAATTGGAGCCGAACACCATGAAGAATCCGATCACCGACTGGAACATACCAATGGCGGTAGATTGGGAAATATCGCCTACCTGACGCAAGGCACGGAAAACATAGGTATCGATAATATCGGTAGTCGAATACAGCATGCCGTTGTCGCCTACAAGGGCATAAATCATGCCGAAGTCCCCATACATGACCTTACCGAGGGAAAGCAGCGTCAGAATGATAACGGTAGGCATTATGAGAGGGAGAGTGATACGGAACGCCATTTGCGGCCTTGTAGCGCCGTCTATGGACGCGGCTTCGTACAGAGTGGTGTCAATACTGGTGATGGAGGCCAGGAAAATGATAGCGTTCATGCCCGCGCCTTTCCATATTCGCATGATCACTAAAATAGCAGGCCATGCGCCGGCGTCAGTGTACCAGTTTACGGAAACAAACCCCAGGGCGCGTAACGCCTGATTCACCAGGCCGTATTCGGTAGAGAACAGGCTGAGAAGAATATAGCTGACCATAATCCAAGAAATATAGTTTGGAAACAGCATAACGGCCTGTGTTGTTTTGACAAACCATTTGCTGCGAAGCTCGTTTAAAAAGATGGCAAGCAAAACCGACATGATGGTACCGGTAATAATAAAAAGCAGGTTTAGGTAAATCGTATTAAAAGTTACCCGGAATGCGTTTTGGGAAGCAAAGAAAAATTTGAAGTTATCAAAGCCGCACCATTTTCCTTTTGTTATGATGTCCCAGATGGTATTGTTCGTGTAGTCGTACCGCTGGAATGCCAAAAGCATATAAGGATAGCAGAGATAACTGAATAAAAAAACGTATACGATTGCGGGCAGGGCAATTAAATAGGAAAAGCGGTTTTGTACGACATCTTTAAAAAATCCCACTCGTTTCTTTTTGCCCTGCGCCGGCTGCTGTTGCTTTGTCATGGCATATTCCCTTTCTGTGTTTTTATATCTGGAATCTGAAAACTATTATGGTATATTAAACAAGACCTTTCGTATTTATTATTCATATAAACTAATTAATTATTTTTCCATCAAGAAAATGGATACGGTGTTAACAGTTTTTAAAGGAGGCCTATATTTTGTTTGACAAATGTTGTCTTCAAAATCTATTGTTGTATAAAACTGAATTTCTGTATAGTAGCAAAAAATGTAAAATACTTAAAAAAAACAAAATAGCAGCTTAATTTTTTTGATATTTTTTAAAAAATCTATGATAAATTATAATAAATAAACAAATATTACAGAAAAAATACAAGCTTTTAGAAAATACAAACAAAAGAAAGGAACCAGGCAAATGAGGCCGGCCTCATTTGCCTGGTTCCTTATGGAACAACACTGAAAGCTATAAAAATTAATATTTGCCTGAACCTCTTTCAGAAGACATTACGTATTCCGCATCACTGCGGGCGGAAGCATCGTAATCGCTGTCTTCTTCATCCTGACAGCAGGAGTTGTTACTGGCAAGCTTAAACTTTGAAATTTCCTCCTTTAAGGTCTGGGCCTGGGCAGCCAGTTCTTCGCTGGAAGCCGAGCTTTCTTCGGAAGTAGCGGCGGTGGTCTGTACAACAGAGGATACCTGTATCAGGCCTTGAGTGATTTGTTCGATCATGCCGGCCTGTTCAGAGGACGAGAGCTCAATCCGTTTCATAGACTGGCTTACAAGCTCCGCCTTTTCCGCTACCCCCTGGAGAGCCAGAGCTGTTTTTGAAGCTAACTTTTCTCCTTCTGAAACGGTGCCGACAGAACGCTGGATAAGATCCGTTGTTTGTTTGGCTGCCGTAGCGGATTTAGCCGCGAGGTTGCGGACTTCGTCGGCCACTACGGCAAACCCCGCTCCGGCGGCTCCGGCACGGGCCGCTTCTACGGCGGCGTTTAAAGCAAGAATGTTGGTTTGGAAGGCAATATCCTCAATCACTTTTGTGATATGGGAAATCTGCTGAGAAGATTCGCTGATGTCATTCATGGCTCTGTTAAGGCTCTGCATCTGCTCGTTGCCTTCCTCTACCTCCTTGCTTACCTCGATCATATATTCGGTGGCTTTACGCACGCTTTCCAGATTTTCCTCAGCCTGCTTAGAAACGTTGGACACAGAAGAAGAAAGTTCCTCCACGGTCGCGGCCTGTTCAGAAGCGCCGGAGGCAAGCGCCTGAGAGGCGCCGGATACCTGTTCCGCACCAGAGTTCACCTGTTCTGCCGAGGTGTTGATAATAGCCATGGTGCGGCTCAGAGAGGCCACCGTACTGATCATGGCGTCTTTAATTGCCGAAAAATCTCCGATATAGTTCAGATCCACAGTAAAAGACATGTCGCCGTGAGAAAGCTTAATCAATTTATCCGTTATATCCTGAATATAAGCGGAAAGCTGTGTGTTTGCCGTACGGATACTGTTGGCCATATGGCCAAGCTCGTCTTTGCTGCGGTAAGAAATCTGAGCGCCAATATTTCCATTTGCAATTTCCTTATAGGCTGCTTCAATCTCCTTAATGGGTTTGCCGATAGAACCAGCTATCATTGAAATAACAAGAGCACTGAGAATAATCGTGACAAAGAGAGAGCTGTAAATCAGAATGGTGGATACGGTTTTAGTTTTATTTGCCTGTTCACTGAGAGTGTCCATTCTTTCATCAATGGAGGAAGCAATTTCGTTAATGATGTCTCCCACCTGAGAGGCATTGGGAATATACTCCTGGGTCAAAATCTTTTTAGCCTGTTCTGCAGCCTCAGGGGTACCCTTGTTTGCCAGGTCAAGCAGTCTTTGCTGGCAGTCGATGCTGATGGTCATAATGTCGTCCAGCTTTTTAAGCGTTTCTTCAGAAGCACCGGCGTATTGCTTCAGCGTATCCAGTTCACTGTCCAAACCGGCCTGCTCGGAATTGATTTTATCCAGGTATTGCTGTTTTAGGTCCTTATCCTCTGCAACTGACAGTAAAGCCATATAACGCTGAAGGGATATATTATAACGTCGAATTGTCCAAACGCGCACGGTGTTGGGCAACGCGTCATCTCTGTAACGTACCACCTGAGAATAAACCGTATTCAGGCTTATAAGGGACAACACTGTGGACGCCAACATCAAAATAAGAATGATCAAAAAACTGACTGCCAATTTTCCTCGAATTTTTAAATTCTTCATGCCAAAATCCCCCTGAAGTCAACAAATAAAATTGATGGAATGGAAGCGCCGGAGAACACAATCGAAAATTTATGAATCAATAGTGCAAAAAGCTGGTTATCTAAAATTCGACAGTTTAATTATATTTTAACCATTTCATTTTGTCAAACATTTGTCACAATTTTTTAAAAATAATATAAAACGATAGTACAATTGAGATTTTTTATCTGGCAAGCTACGGTAGTTCCAACTAGGATTGAGAGAGGCCGTATATCTTCTCCCGCTGGAGTGGAGGAAAGATATACCAAGCATTTTCATGTAGTGCGCTATAGAAAATGATTTAAGAGGGTCAAATGGAGTTGCCGATATAAAAAAGCGCCATTTTACAGTTGTAAAATAGCGCCTGGGTGTTTCAACATTCTGGGCCGTCTGTGTGGGAAGCCCAATCATATCCAGCGGACGCGGGCTTCCTTTTTTGTGTGCGGTTAAGAAGAGGAGCTGTTGTTTGTCAGACTTTTTCTTAATACGCCCAGCGTTTTTTTCTCAATGCGGCTGACTGTTCGTATCGCCTATTGTAAGCGATTGTCTCTAAGAAATGACTTCCGGCTGACGGAAGCGGAAATAGATGATGATTTTTTTGTCCTCGGTCAGTTCAACCCGTTCAATCAGGCTGACAAGCAGCTCCCGGTTCGACCATACACCGGCGATAAAGCGGTCAACCAGCGTGCGCGCCAGTTCTTTTTGCTTTTCCGGCTCGCAGGCGGACGTTTCTATTCCGGACAGCTTTTGCTCCAGCGCTGCCCGTTCCTGTCTGACTTTTTGGTAGATGCGTTCGAAGTCCTGGTCCTCCAGTATCCCGGAAAGGCGGTCCATATACATCCGGTCAAGATGCGCCGTCAGGCTTTCGATTCTGGATTTGAGCGCCGCCGTTTCCTGTTCGCGGCTGTCGGTTTGGCCGGCTTCTTCCACCGCCTTTTCAGCCGCCGGGATCAGTTCCTTGGCCTGCACGAACTTCTCGCAGATTTCCCGTACCTTTTCAGTAACCGCTTCCGTAACGGTCTGCTCCTTAATGGAATGACAGGTGCAGACCCCGGCTCCGGTAAAACGCTGATAGGTTCGGCAGACAAAGTAGAGGCAATCTTTCCCTCCGGCATTTTTGCGATTGACGACTGCCAGCGGATAACCACATTCATGGCAGAAGATCAATCCTTTCAGAAGAAAATCATATGTCCGGGAGCGGGTGGTTTTGCGGCTGCCGAGCAGCAGCTGCACCTTATCAAAGGTTTCCCGGTCAATCAGCGGTTCATGTGTGCCCGTAACAATGATCCAGTTTTCCCGCGGCTGGCGTAAGCATTTCTTTGATTTGTAGCTGATTTTTCTGGAGCGGCCCTGCACCATGTTGCCGATATACGTTTCATTCTGAAGCATGTCGGAGATCCGCTCACTGGACCACATCCCCGAATACGGGCCCTTTTTTCCCGGAGTCAGCCCCGCATAGGCGGCAGGCGTCGGCACTTTTTCTGTATTGAGCCTGGTAGCAATCTGACGGCAGGACATCCCCTCCAACGCCATGCCGAAGATGCGGCGTACCTCGGGGGCCGCATCCTGATCGATGACAATTTTGTTTTTCTCCGTCTGCGACATCCGATAGCCATAAAGCGGCTTTCCACCGATAAAAAGGCCCTTGCGCTGCTTATCATGCTTGACGCTTTTGATTTTTTTCGAGATATCCTTGGCATACAGATCGTTCATGATAGCCCGGAACGGTGTGATATCGTTTGCGGTGCTCTCAATTCCGGTATCAATACCATCCAGCAGAGAAATATAGCGAACCTGATTTTCAGGAAAGTATCGCTCCATAAAGTGTCCTGTCAGGATGTAGTCGCGTCCGAGACGGGACAGATCTTTGGTAATCACCATATTGACCTTTTTGGCCTCGATATCCGCGATCATTCGTTGAAAGGATGGCCGGTCGAAGTTGGTTCCGCTCCATCCGTCATCGATATAAGCATCAAAAACACAAAGTTTATGTTCTTTCGCAAAGGCGGTGAGCAGGGACAGTTGATTGGTGACGCTTTCGGATTGTCCTTCATTTTCATCTTCTTTTGACAGTCTGATATACAGTCCCACATGGTAATCCATCGGGTTGCTTATTTCCAGGTACATGTTGTACCTCCGAAAATAAGCGGCCATTCATCTTGGGCATTATAAGCGGACCGCTTTTGAAAAAGCAAGTCTGAAATTGCTGCTTTTGAGCTCCCTTTCAAGAAAAAAGCGGAACGATTGAAATAGTAAATGCCGAAAATCCTCATCCTTGTCAGAAAAGCGGCAGTCCACCGATATTTTACGTGCATTCACATCATATCCCCCTTTCAGGACTATGTTTAATAGATATGCATCTATAAAAGCATTTCTGCGTGTCCAAAAAGAAAAAGCGCAATACCATTATTTCCTTTGGCATTGCGCTGGTTTGTGGGAGATTTCAGTAAAAACCTGTCCTTTGGTTTCAGAATAAAGCTATTATTCTATTTTTTATTATAGCAGACAGAACCGATAAGGCCGCGCTTTTTAATCTGCTTAAGAAAGTTATTCAAACATCCTGTCGTTTGGGCAGCAAAAGTCCCGCCAGCTATGCTGGCGGGACTGAAAGTTTACAGCAGGAGCAGCGCCTTTTCCGTTAAAATGATACGCATTCAAGCTTTGACGGTAGTAATTAACCCGGTCCGTCGATGATGAAACTATAATCCATGTCAGGGCGTTACTTCCAGAATCTGCGGTGTAACAGCGCCGTCTGCAATGGCAAACGCTTTCAGCACCGGTGTCTTCTCAGCGAGTGAAAGAATCAGATAGCTGGCCTCGCGGTCATAGGCCAGCCGGATATCTTCTTCGGACGGCCGCGCCGGGGTCGAGGGATGGGAGTGAAAGTTGCCAAGCGGCAAAAGATTCAGCGAGCGCATATCTTTAATTGCCGCAAGCTGCTCTTTAGGCCCGATCGAAAAATGCTCGGGACTTTGATCGGGGTTTGACAGGAGATAGACCTTTTCCACGGTTTTGATACCGTTTTCCGCTTTGCCCGCAAGCAGGCCACAGGATTCGTTGGGCAATCCTGCCTTTGCGTGGGCGATAATAGCGTCATAATCCCTTTGCCTGAGTCGGATAGTCATTTCAAATCACACTCCGCCTGTTCGTAATCAAATGGTTTCAAAATAGTGGGATGGTCTCCGCAGACGGCACAGCCTTTCGCTTTTGGCAGCTTGATTTTACGAAATTCCATTTTGAGAGCGTCGTAGGTCAACAGATACCCGGTCAGCAGTTCCCCCTTGCCGATAATGTATTTAATTGCTTCCATAGCCTGCAATGAGCCGATAACTCCCCCCATGGCTCCGATTACCCCAGCTTGTTTGCAGGTAGGCACCGCTTCCGGTGGCGGCGGCTCTTTGAAAACGCAGCGATAGCAGGGGCCTTGCCCTGGCACGTAGGTCATAAGCTGTCCTCTGAAGCGGATGATCCCCGCATGTGAAAACGGCTTGCCGGCCAATACGCAGGCATCGTTGATGAGAAACTTCGCAGGGAAATTGTCGGTGCCGTCGATAATAAAATCATAATCCGCAATTAAGTCCATGATGTTGTCCGCCGCCACAAAGGTCCTATAGGCGTTCACCGTAATATCCGGATTGATTGCTTCCATGGTTTCCTTGGCTGACTGGACCTTTGCTTTGCCCAAATCTGGCGTGGTATGGATGACCTGTCGCTGAAGGTTGGAAAGATCCACCTCATCGGCGTCGGCAATACCAATGGTGCCCACTCCGGCGGCAGCCAGGTAAAGAGCGGCGGGTGCTCCCAGGCCACCCGCCCCAATAATCAGCACCTTGGCGTTTAACAGCTTTTTCTGCCCCTTTACGCCTACTTCCGACAGGATAATGTGACGGGAATACCGTTCCAGCTGTTCATTGGTAAAAGCCATATTTACTGCCCTCCGCCCATGAAGTACAGGAATTCCACGCTGTCTCCGTCATGTAAAACAGCTTCGGCGAAGGTACCGCTTGGAATAAATTCATCGTTAACGGATACGGTGACATACTCCGGCGTTTCGACCTGCTCCAGTTCAATCAGCTGCGCTACGGTCAGATTCCCGGCGTATTCTTTCTGGGTTCCGGCTACGGTAAGTTTCATTTTCATTCCTCCAAAATTTGATTTATGATTTCGCGCGTTGCTTCCTTGCCTGTGAACCCGGTCTTGCGCATATGTTCCGTACCGCCGGAGAAGAAAACCAGCGTTGGGGCAGAAAGAACGCCGTATTTTTCTGAAAGGGGCAGATTGGCACTGACATTTACCTTGCACAGCTTGAACCGCCCGCCATACTCCTCCTCCAACTCCGCCAACATCGGAGCCATACGTTTGCAGGGAACACAGCTGTCTGTATAAAAATCCACCAGAACCGGCACTGTGCTCTTCAAAACCTCAGTCTCGAAATTTTCCGCCGATATTTTGGCTGCCATTTACTCTCTTGCCTTTCGCACGATAAGATTATAGGTGCCGTCTCCGTTGTCAGTAAGCTTCAGAATCTGATGTCCCTCTTCTTTGATGCTGCGGGGCACATTTTGCACCGGTTCACCGTCGTTCATGCGGATGCAGAGAATCTGCCCCTCCTCGAGTTCCTCCAGTGCCACCTTTGCCTTGACAAAGGTCACCGGGCAGACCACATCCGTGATGTCCACCGTTTCATCAATGATATATTCAGCCACGGTATGCCGCCTCCATTTCTGCCTTGAATGTATCCCAGCCCGCCCGGTCAATGGTTACACGGAAGCGCTCACTGGGTTTTGCGTGCTTATCGAAGAATTCCAAAGCCGCATCGGCCACGCGGAAAAGGGTCTCCTTGTCGTGGATAATGGGCAAAAACTGTTCTCCTTTGGCGATCATGTTACCGAAGGTGCCACCGAAAGAGAGAAGATAACCAGGCTCGCTCTTCCACGCGTTAAAGGGGCACGCCTTGGCGCACCGGCCGCAGTTGTTGCATTTGCTTTTGTCAAGCAGAATTTCACTGTCGGTCTGAGTGATGGCGCCTTCCCGGCAGGCTTTGGAACATACGCCGCAGAGGGTGCAGGCATCCGGAATCCACTCGACCGTATAGCCGCCTTTGACGCCCAGATCGTTTTCCTCGGCCTTGAGACAATTGTTCATACAGCCGGTAATCCCAAATTTGAACTTGTGAGGCAGCTCGCGCCCAAAATACCGCTCGGAGATCTCTACCGCCAGCGCATAGGTGTCGATGCAGCCGGAAGGGCAGATTTTGCTGCCCTGGCAGGCTGTGACTGTACGAACGCGGGGCCCGCACACGCCAGTGTTAACACCTCCCGATTCCAGCTCTGCCTTGACTGATTCCACATCCTCCAGTTTGATAAAGGGAATCTCCACCCCTTGCCGGGAGGTAAGATGCACATGTCCGTCACCATATTTTTTGCTTATTTCGGCAACGGTTAAAAGCTGTTCGGCGGTGAGGTTTCCGCCCACCACCTTCAACCGTAAGGAAAAATGGTTTTTCTGTATCTGACGCATAAATCCGCCGTTTTTCAGAGCTTTGTAGTCAACCGCCATACTAATCACCGCCTTCTTGTGTTTTTGTAATTGCCTGAGCAAAATCTTCTTTCAAATCCTCAATATCCTCCAGTCCCACACTGACGCGGATGAGATCGTCATACACTCCCGCACTTTGCTTTTGAGTCTCGGCAGCATGATTGTAGATGGTCGAGGCCGGATGGATCACCAGTGTGCGGACATCCCCGATGTTGGTCGCGATATGGACGTATTTCAACGCGTTGATGAATGCGAAGGCTTTTTCCTTCGACCCTGCCCGGAGAGTGAGAATCGCGCCGCCCATGCCGCTTTCCATCTGTCTGTCAATCAGAGTTTTATAGGGGTTGCCTGCGAGACCCGGATAATTCACTGTTACGCCCGGCTGTTTTTCTAAAAACCCGGCCAGATCAAGGGCATTTTGACACAGCCGGTTCATACGGAGACCCAGCGTTTCCAGTCCGAGGCAATTCAAATAAGCGTTTTGCGGGGCAAGGCAGGAACCGAAATTTCGCCAGATGTCCTGCCGCAGCCGGGCAGTGTAAGCGAATTTGCCCATTTGCTTGTATTTTTTCAGTACAGGAAACTTCTCAAAATCCCAACTGAATTTTCCTCCGTCCACAATCACGCCGGAAATAGCATCCCCGTTTCCGTTGATGTACTTGGAGGAAGAATGAACTACAATGTGCGCTCCGTGCTTCAGCGGGCGAATCAACGCCGGGGTGGCGGTGGTGCTGTCGATAATGAGCGGGATACCGTGTGTCTCCGCCAAGTCGGCCACCGCCCGGATATCCACCACATCCAGCCGGGGATTGCCGATCAGTTCGGCAAATACGGCACGGGTGGCAGGTGTGATCGTCCGTTCAATTTCCTCCGCTGTGACATTCTCTATAAAGCGGGTATGGATGCCGAAGGCTTCCAAATCGGAAAGCAGTTCCAGCGTACCGCCGAACAGGCCGCTCCCCGCAATGACTTCATCCCCGCTTTGCAGGATATTCAGCAGCGCCATGGAAACCGCTGCCATACCGGAAGCACAGGCTACTGCATCCACGCCGCCCTCTAGCAATGAAATCCGTTTTTCAAAAGCCAAAACCGTGGGGTTGGAGATGCGTGTGTAGGCAAAGCCCGGCGCTTTGTTGTCAAAGACTTTCTCCAGCTTTTCGGCAGATTCATGGGCAAAGGCGGAAACCTGATAAACCGGCGGCAGAGTAGAACCCTGCGGGTCGGACGGGAAACCGCCGTGCAAAAGCTTGGTATTAAATTTCATAATCCTTCTCCCAAATCATCACTTTGCGGTATTTTCCGAAATCCCGCGGCGGGTTTGTTTCCAATTCGATGCCGCTTGCGTCCAGCAGGGGGTACCTGGATTCACGTGAGCCAAATCCAATAAAAACGCCATTGCGAATGTTGGCAAAGCCGGAATCAAATGCCAAGTCAAAATCAGGAGGATAGCTGTATTCTTCGCTGTGCAGGGGAAGTTCGTCCCCCTTTGTATATGTGACTGGTGAAGGACTGTGCCGTAAAACGGTATGGATATCCGGATGATAATAGAACCGGTCAAAAAGGTTGATTTTCAGTTTGCCGGAATCATCGTTCAGGAAAACACCGTCCTGTTTTTGCTCACCTGTGGTTTCAATGACACCGCAAGCCGCCGTGGCATGGCTCACCCGATCAATCAGAATCAGCTCGCCCAGGGTTTTGTGCAGACGGAATTCATCCAGCACTGCCGGTTCGGAAAGCACGATCTCGCACCGGACGATTTCATTTTTTGTAATGGAATCGGCGGGCAGCAGTGCGCCGTTGTTCACATCCACCTTATGTCGGATACCCGTAACAATGGCGGGCAGCAGGTTTGTTCCCAGCTTGATCCAGTAATCCTTGCCGGGAATCAGTTTCTGATCATCCATCCAAAGCAGGGTGGCCGAGAAGGATTTCGCGATTTTCAGTTCGGCGTTCCGAGCCAGCACACAGCCGCGCGAGATATCTACCTCACGATCCAGCTGAATGGTCGCAGGCTGCCCCAAAACCGCTCTTTCTGCTTTCTTATCTGCAATGTGAATCGATTTGACCAGCGCAATTTCACCGCTGGGCAGAGCGGTCAGCACATCGCCGACAGCAACTTTTCCAGCCTCAATTTGTCCCTGAAAGCCGCGAAAACTGTGGTCGGGACGGCATACCCGCTGCACGGGCATATAGAAGCCCTGCTGAGGCTTGCCGGCGGAAATGTCCACCGTTTCCAGATGGGAAAGCAGCGTGGAACCATGATACCACGGCATATTTGTCGACGGCCTGGTCACATTGTCCCCCTCGGTAGCTGAAACAGGGATGATTACCGTATTTTCAAGGGCAAGCTCATCTTTGAGTTTTTGAATATCTTTGGAAATTTCGTTAAACCGTTCCTGCTGATATCCGATTAAATCCATTTTGTTGACCGCGAAAACGAAATACTTGATACCCATCATGGCGCAAATCCGGGCATGCCGGCGTG
>ENA-UOOK01002172-UOOK01002172.1-fermentation-metagenome-genome-assembly--contig:-NODE-2172-length-24598-cov-10.099988_pt1 | contig 24598 bp, 25 predicted proteins | sample MGYA00245777_ERZ724023 | MGnify/ENA primary metagenome ERZ724023 (study PRJEB28704, sample SAMN03018312) | fermentation metagenome | biome: anthropogenic terrestrial biome; feature: soil... | reverse complement strand
TAATAAGAGCCTGATACTCTACCTGAAGCTGATAGTGGTTAAGCTCGGGAACTCTTAATCGTTCCATCCGATTATACCTTTTTAATGTTTCGTAATTAGAAGACCCGCCTTTTTGAAATTCTTCAAGATTCGTCTTATGTTGTTTCGCCAATTGATCATTTAAGGTTTCCGCATTTCCATCATTTAAGACGATTAAAGCTGATTCTTTTTTACCTTTTTCTACTTGGCGCAAACAACGGCATGAAGTTTGTAAGACCATGTTTTTCGGCGAATCACTGGTTTGGGACAAGATGACTCCCGTTAAAGATCGGCAATCCCATCCTTCTTTTCCGATTTGAACAAGAAGAATAATCCGAATTGTTGAAAATGGCTGGTCTAATGCTGCAAACTTAGCCTCGTTTTCTGCCGGCAAGCTATAGTCCTTATTACTACGATAATATTTCAAAATATCTGTAGAAGGGTTAAGTCCATATTCGACAGCAATCCGCTCAACCAGAGGATATACTTCTTCTTCTAGGGTTTTAATTTGGCCACAATAAATGGCAATCTTCGCTGTTGTTCCATCTTCGTATACCTTGTCTGCATACTGCTCAAGAAATTCTCGCAATCCGTCTTCGGTGATGTTTAAGCGATTTCGATCTGTAGACACCTGTACTTTAGGTATCTTTAAGAAATTACCGATGCCCTCAACCAATGGATAATAATAAACAACATTCGTTATTTCCTGCATGGCAACGTCTAAGCTGTCGTTTACAGAGAATTTTTCTTTCTTAGAAAGGTAAGGGGTGCCTGTAAAACTGATTACAGAGTGGAACTTGTCCCCTGTAGCCCATCGATTGATTACCCCTCTTAATTTAATGTCATCTGTTGCGGCATGATGAACTTCATCGACAAATACGCTAAGGTTGGGAATCTTTCCCAGTAAATTTCTAAGCTCGTTGGCCTGTTTGTCCTTGTCATCCTCGCTATCTTCAAAAAAGTTTAGTTGCCCGGACTCTACCGTGATACGGTCAAGTATAACTTTTTCAGCATTGGTAATCGCCACCAAGCCGAAGAGCTCCTCAAACGGCTGATGCAGAGCGATTTTTTGAACGTTTGGATTACGAACTCGATTAGAGCGTTTAGCACTACTTTGCTCATCCAGAACTTCAAACTTAAGTAACTTTTTGAGTTCTGAAGCCGCCGGTTCAGGAATAACCCAACTGGGATCAAATTCCTGAATCGTACGCAAACTTGGAACCACGGAAGACTTTAATCCTGAAGGCGCCATAATAACAAAATTATGCGCAAAAGCCTCGTTTTCCGGTTCATTCAAAGCAAAATACAGATCCAGGTAGATGAAAGCTGCCATTAAATATGTTTTCCCAGCACCCATAGGAAGAGAAAAAAGATAATCCGTATAATTTGCGTTATAAAAATACTCCTCCCAAAATTTCGCAGCATTTATTGCTTCAGAATCTTCTTGAATCGCATTAATAATTTTTTGAGATACAACTTCACCATCCGTTTTAAGGCTTGCAAATTCATACATCATCAGTAATGCAGGATCTGCAATCATTTTTTTCTTTACGCTTTCTGCTAGCGGAAGTTCCGACACATCCAATGAGGAAAAAACATCTGTAGAGAACAGCTCGGCTAAGGGCTTAGCTTGATGCTCAATTTTCAAATATAGATAGGTTTTTATAGCTTCAATTTGTGCATCGCGCAGGAAATCACACTTTGTCATATAAGAGATGAGATCCTTGATTTGGCAACTATCTGAGCCAAACCACTCATCTCTCTTTTTTTGAATAATTTGATTTATCATCGTATTAGCTTGCCTCCTGCTAAACTACTCATGATCAGCACTATTACGCTCATCAGCTCCTCCTGAGCGAATCCAATCATCTACTTCTGACAACTTAAATTTCCAAAGTCGCCCTAATTTATATGCGGGCATGTCTTTTTTCTCGATCCATTGGAGAATACTGTCGCGCCCAACGCCAAGGTATTCTTGAATTTCTTTCATACTCGACCATTTTTCAACTGTGTTGTCGTCCACTTTGCACCTCCAAGAGTTGTGTATTTACCACATCTATTACAACGTTTAATACATTCGTATCACCTGGAAAGCAATCTTGATTATTTGCATCCATCATCTTCCACACACTGATTGCCTTGTTTTCTTTTCCACGAGAATCAAAGTCCACAGACAGTTTTACAATTTTGTTAGGCTCAACAGTTTGTATTGGGATTACTCTTTTTGATGGACGTATGGAAACATCTTCTTCATCCATGCATTTTAAGCATCGATCTTTCCAGGTAACTTTTCCCATGTTGTGAATCACCCATGTATGGGTGATTTTTTTATAAAAAGCCACTTGATAGTTCTGCTCAATCGGCGGGTTCTCAACCCAAAGACCATCATTGCGATAAAGCGTTCTGATATACCGTACATCTCTTTCTTCGGGATTATTTAGATAAGCCTGATAAGAGGCAATGATAGTTTCTCTCTCATCCTCATTTTGATGAATAATGATTTGCAACTGATCCGTCAGTGCAGCAACCCAGACCTGTAAATTAACTTCTGATTTTGGAATTCCCACCTTATCCATAGCTTCACTAGCATGTGCCACATCAAAAAGCTGCATTAAAAATTGCTCTACATTTTCATGTTGTATTGGATTTGGGATTTGCTCAGAAATGTCAGGACTTAATGCTTTCCCACCATTAAAGAGCTTCTGGTAGTAGTCAGGTGAGTATTGCAAGGATGCTCCAGTACTCTTAAATAATTTTTCCACAAAAACTTTTTGATTTGGAATAGATGTAGAGCGCTTATATGTGAGTTTGCAAAAATCACTGAATTTCAAAACGGCACTCCTTTCTCTTCCAGTTGCAGTACCAAAAAAGAGTCCCTGCGGTACCACATATTTTCGCCCAGTACCTATAGCTAGTACCATTCACAACTTCGTAATCTATACACGAGGAATAAAACAAAGTCCTTCGTGGACATTGATGTCGAAGTCGCATTAATTATACCACGTATATCGACGTTAATCCACAAAAACAGACATGTTTCTTTCTCAAACGCTATATTTCTTAACCATGAAAAGGAGGTGACAAGTATGGCCAAACGAAACTCGAAGCAGACTTCAAGAAAAGTTGCTCGTAAAGCTTCTCGCATTTTGCGAGACGGACGCTACAGCAAAAATTCGAAGTCTGTGGCAGGCAGCGCTTTATCGCAAACCAAGCCTAAGCGCAAGTAATTTACCCGGCGGTGCAGAGACAGCCCTTAACTGGACAGCCTGCATTGCCAAAGTCGTAATCCACCCAAAAATTATCTAAAGCCGATCTGTGCACGGAAAGGCATAGGATACAGAAAACGTCAAAACACTGCACCAAGCAGTCATGGCGATTTCAGTACCTTTCTTTTCTGTGCCCATTTTTCGGCTCTAAAGGTCTCGTGTACTGAATCGCACGGGACCTTTTCTATATTCCTTTGCCCTTTCCTCCGGACGGCGGAAAGGACAAAAGATGAAAAATTTAGACAAACAAAGTCAATCCAAGAAGCAACGCTATTACCCGTTAAGAAGACCGGACGACCCCTATAGCGTCGACCTTATTCCTGTCAGTGAAGAAATATATCAGGAATTAAACCGAAGCATCAATCGAATACGAAAGCAGGAACAGCGGGCAGGTCGGTGCTTCTGCCCAAAACACCTCTTTTGGAAGTGTGCAGCTGACTGCGACGTCTGTCCTTATCACAAAAAAAGTGAATTCCTTTCACTGGATGTGGAAGTTGCAGATGAAAGCAAGGATATGAGTACGCTTATCGACCTAATCGCAGATGAATCAGATTTGTCTGAAGAGCTGGAAGAAAAAGCATTCAAAGAAGCTGTTCAAGCCGCAATTCAAAGTTTGTCTCCCCGTGACCGGGAAATAACCCGGCTATTCATGGACGGTCTTAGCGAACGAGCTATCGCATCTGAAATCGACTGTCCGAGAAAAACCGTGAACTACCGAAAATCGGTCATTTTCAAAACCCTGCTTGAGAAATTAAGTGACTGGTTTTAGGTCATCAAAAACTTTTTTCGATTTCGTTTGCCCAAAATCCCTCCTCTTGTCCAAGGGGAGGGTGAAGGGACAAACGATATCTGCCCTTCGGATAGGAGGAACGCCAATGAAACGAGCAAGAGACCCGGATGACAAACAGCTGATCGGACTACTTATCACCATCAGCATCATGTCAAAAAGATTAGCACAAGAACTCATGAGTAAGAGAAAGGAGGCCAAGTATGGAACAAATGCAAATCTATGAACACGAACAGTTCGGAAAAATCCGAACACTGACAAAAGACGGAGATATCTGGTTTGTCGCAACGGATATTTGCGATGCACTGGATATCAAAAACACAACTGACGCTGTTAAGCGCCTGGATGATGACGAACGGTCTAGATTCAATCTAGGTCGTCAGGGAATGACCAACTGTGTCAACGAGTACGGCTTATATAACCTGATTCTGGCCAGCCGAAAACCTGAAGCGAAAACCTTCAAACGCTGGATTACGCACGAGGTGCTGCCGGACATTCGAAAGCACGGAGCCTACTTGACTCCTGCGAAGTTAGGAGAAGTACTTCTAAATCCGGACACCTTAATTCAGCTGGCAACGGAACTCAAAAAAGCAAGAGAAGAACGTGACGCCCTTTCCATTCAAAATTCGCATCTCACCGTTCAAAACACAGTCATGCAGCCTAAGGCGGATTACTTTGATGAGCTGGTGGACAGAAACCTGCTCTCCAATTTCCGTAACACGGCAAAGGCTCTCGGTGTAAAGCAAAAGGAGTTTATCGACTATCTCCTGAGCCACGGCTACATCTACAGGGATGCGAAAGGCACGCTCTTTCCTTACGCCGAGAAAAATGACGGTCTTTTTGAAATCAAGGAGTGTTTCAACGAGAAAACCGACTGGAAGGGCTACCAGACGCTGATTACGCCAAAAGGTCGTGAGACATTCCGTCTTCTTCTCGAAGGAGGTGTCTCATGAGCAGAATCAAGTTACTAAAAGACATTGTTGATGATATGCACGCTTTGGCGGATAGCCTTGGCACATTGGCATCAGCACTCGAGAGCGACAAGCCTGTGGTTCCGGAGAAGCCTGCAAAACCCGAACTCAGCCTGTCCGATGTCAGAGCCGTTCTCGCCAAGAAATCGCAGGCAGGTTTTACCAAGGAGATAAAGGCGCTGATTGAAAAGTACGGTGCGGAGAAACTCTCAGCGGTAGAACCCATGCACTACGAAGCCTTGCTAAAGGAAGTGGAGGGATTAAAGAAATGACGGCACATGCCATGTTATCCGCTTCTTCTTCCTACAGGTGGCTACACTGCCCACCCTCGGCAAGGCTGAACGCAAAGGTCAGAGACGAAGCATCGCCCTATGCCTTGGAAGGTTCAGCGGCACACGAGCTTGCGGAATACAAGCTGAAATCCGCCCTCAGCATGAAAGCGGATGACCCGACGGAAAACCTCTCCTACTACTCAAAAGAGATGGACGATGCGGCAGCCTTCTATGCCGACCATATCATGGAGTGCTTAGAAGGGATTAAGCAGACCACCGCCGATCCGATTGTCCTGATTGAGCAAAGGCTCGACTTCTCCGACATCGTACCGGAGGGCTTCGGCACAGCGGACTGCATCATCATCGCTGACGATACGCTCTATCTCTGGGATTTTAAGTACGGAACAGGGGTGCTGGTCGAAGCGGAGCGAAATCCCCAGCTTATGCTCTACGGTCTGGCGGCAAGCTTACTTTTTGACGGCATCTACGATTTTGACGAAGTCAAAATGACCGTCTTTCAGCCGAGAAGAGACAATATCTCAAGCTTTACCTTGCCAAAAGAAGAACTCTACGGCTGGGCCAAAGAAACTGTAAAGCCCATCGCCACACTGGCCTTTGAAGGCAAGGGCGACTTTGCTGCCGGAAGCTGGTGTCAGTTCTGCAAAGTAAAAGCGACCTGTGCAGAACGAGCAAGTGCCAATCTTGAACTGGCTAGGTATGACTTTGCCAGGCCACCGCTCCTGACGGATGTGGAAATCGAATCTGTCCTAGGGAAACTGGACGAGCTTTCCGCATGGGCCAAGGACATCAAGGACTACGCCTTGACAGCTGCCAAATCCGGCAAGAAATGGGCGGGATTTAAGCTCGTCGAGGGCAGGTCAAACCGCAAGTACAGCGATGAAGCAAAAGTCGCCGAGACGGTTAAGCGGGCAGGCTTTGACCCTTATGAAAAGAAGGTCTTAGGCATCACTGCCATGACTCAACTACTCGGCAGGAAACAGTTCAGCGATCTCTTAGGAGATCTCGTGATTAAGCCTCAGGGCAAACCGACGCTTGTACCGGAAAGCGATAAAAGACCGGAAATGACAAACATATTTGATGATTTTAAGGAGGAAACGATCCATGACTAAGAATCCAATGAAAGTAATTACAGGTAAAGACACTCGCTGGTCCTACGCCAATGTGTGGGAGCCAAAATCCATTAACGGCGGAGTGCCGAAGTTCTCGGTATCTCTCATCATTCCAAAAAGCGACAAGAAAACCATTGAAGCCATCAAGAAAGCGATTCAAGCCGCCTACAAGGAAGGCGAAGCGAAGCTTAAAGGCAACAGCCGTTCTGTTCCGCCGCTTGAATCCATCAAAACACCGCTTCGTGACGGTGATACGGAGCGTCCGGATGATGAAGCCTATGCAAACAGCTTCTTTCTCAACGCCAACTCAACCACCCAGCCGGGTATTGTCGATGCCAATGTGCAGCCAATCCTGACCCGCTCTGAAGTCTACAGCGGAGTCTACGGCAGAGCGTCCATTAACTTCTACGCATTCAACTCCAACGGCAATCGAGGAATCGCCTGTGGCTTAAACAACCTGCAGAAAATCCGTGACGGAGAACCCCTGGGAAGCCGTACCAGCGCAGAAGACGACTTTGCTGATTTTGCTGAAGACGATGACTTTCTGAGCTAAGGAGGATACCTCATGTTTTGTGAATACTTTTCTCAGCTCTATCAGCTTTTCACAGCAACGCTTCTGGCAGGAACACTAGCCTTCTTACCTTTCTACCTTGTCTACAGATTCTGCCAAGCCGTATGGAGACAGGCAAAAAGGCAAAAGAAAAACTGATGACGGGAGGGCGGGGTCAAAGGCTCCGCCCTTTCTCTCTATGGAGGGAGTAAATGAAAACAATATGCTTAGACATTGAAACTTTTTCCTCTGCCGATTTAAGAAAAACAGGAGTTTTCAGGTATGTCGAGGAGCCGGACTTTGAAATACTGCTTCTTTCTTATGCCATCGACGGAGGAGAGATAAAGACGATTGACCTCGCTCAGGGTGAAAAGGTGCCGGAGAGACTCATCCATGCCCTTCTTTCAGATGATGTCATCAAGTGGGCTTTTAATGCTCAGTTTGAGCGGGTTTGTATCTCGGAATGGCTGAAAAGAGAGGGCTATGTATTAGAAAAGCCGCTACCCTTTGGCCACGATCCCGAGTATCTTCATTACCTATCTCCTAAGTCCTGGTACTGCGATATGGCCTGGTCTGCCTATCTGGGGCTTCCCTTATCTTTGGAAGGGGTCGGTGAGGTTTTAGGACTGGATAAACAAAAACTAAAGACAGGTAAAGATCTCATCCGCTATTTTTCCCTTCCCTGTAAGGCAACTCGAACAAACGGCGGCAGAACAAGAAACCTGCCCTCTCACGATCCGGAAAAATGGGAACTTTACAAATCCTACAACAAGCGAGATGTGGAAACGGAACTTCTCATCCACGATAAGCTTTCCCGTTTTCACATGCCGGATCAGGAATGGGAAATTTATCACAGAGATCAGGAAATAAACGACCTCGGCATTTTGCTGGATAAAGACCTCGCTAAAAATGCCATCCGGATGAATGAAGCCGTGCGTGAAGAAAGCATGGCAAAACTGAGAAGAATCACCGGGCTTGAAAATCCCAATTCTGTCCTGCAGCTAAAAGAGTGGCTTTTATCAAAGGGAATCGCAACAGAGTCTCTAGATAAAAAGGCAGTAAAAGAACTCCTTAAAGATGCTTCAGGCGATGTCAAAGAGGTTCTTGAAACCAGGCAGGAACTTGCCAAGTCCAGCGTTAAGAAATACGAAGCGATGAGTGACTGCGTCTGTCGTGACGACCGTGCGAGAGGACTTTTGCAATTCTATGGAGCCAACCGCACCGGCCGCTTTTCAGGAAGGCTCATTCAGGTTCAAAACCTCCCAAGAAACAAGATGGAGGATTTGGAGCTTGCAAGAAAGCTGGTCAAGGATGATGACCTTAAATCCTTAAGTCTGCTCTTTGATTCTATTCCGCAAGTCTTATCGGAACTGATCCGCACCGCCTTTATTCCGAAAAAAGGACGCATCTTTCTTGTCGCTGACTACTCAGCCATTGAAGCAAGAGTTTTAGCCTGGCTGGCGGAAGAAACATGGCGGATGGCACTTTTCTCTGAGGGTGGTGATATCTACTGTAGGTCGGCAAGTGAGATGTTCGGCGTTCCTGTAGAAAAGCACGGTGCGAATGCACATCTCAGGCAAAAAGGAAAGATAGCGGAACTCGCCTGTGGCTACGGCGGCTCGGTCGGAGCCTTAAAAGCAATGGGTGCTCTTGAGATGGGGCTTTTGGAAGAGGAACTGCCGAACTTGGTAAGTGCCTGGCGTGCGACGAACCCTAATATTGTCATGCTCTGGCAGGACATTGACCGGGCGGCTATGGCTGCTGTCAGAGAGCGATCGAGGAAAAAGGAAGTAAAAAATATCCGCTTTCGCTATGAGTCCGGCATGCTCATTATCACCCTTCCGTCCGGTCGAGAGCTTTTCTATGCAAAACCCCGCATTGAAGAAAACCGCTTCGGCGGTGAGTCCATCACTTACGAAGGCGTAGGGACGGGTAAGCGCTGGGAGCGAATTGAAACCTACGGCGCAAAGCTTGTCGAAAACATCGTGCAGGCTATTTCCAGGGACATCTTATGCAGTGCCCTTATGACCTTTAAATACTCCGACATTGTCATGCATGTTCACGATGAGATCGTCATCGAAGCCGATCCCCGCATGTCGGTACAGGCTGTATGTGAGCAGATGAGCCGGACACCTGAATGGGCTGAAGGATTAAAGCTTGATGCGGATGGCTTCACTTGTTCATTTTATCAGAAAGATTAATTGCCCAAAAACACCGGATCTGTCCAAGGGGGAAGTGAAGGGAGTTTTCCCTATCACAAAAAAACGGAGGACAGATCATGTTTTATACCAAATTGACACTTTCAGAAAACAGCAAGGTTATCACCCGCCTATCTGATAAAAACGTCTACTCCATTTGCCCTAAATGCGGAAAAGAAATCCAGGTGAACCTGAGTGACGTTTTGAAAGAAGAAGATACCGATCTTCATACAACCTGCGTCTATTGCAAATCCTGTGCAGCCGAGTGGCTGAAAGAAAAAGCGGGGGTCTTCTATGAATGACCTCCAGAGAAAAGCCATCGGAAAATTAAGAAACAAAGGCGCAGGCTACAAAGCGATCGCTCAAAAACTGGGCCTTTCCGTCAACACCGTGAAGTCTCACTGCAGACGAAACGGGCTGACGGGAAACCGAAGCGTTACAGATGCTATTGAAGTTCTCTTTTGCAAAAAGTGCGGAAAGAAGCTCACGCAGAGCGTAGGAGCAAAGCAGAAAAGCTTCTGTTCCGATGAATGCAGGCTCTCCTGGTGGAAAGATCATCCGGAGAAGGTAAAGCGCAAAGCCTACTACGAGCTGACCTGTGCTTATTGCCGGAAGGCCTTTCATTCATACGGAAATAAAAACCGAAAGTACTGCTCCCATGAATGCTATATCGCTGACCGCTTCGGGGGTGGTTCTTCATGACAAAGGAGCAATTTGAAAGAGAATCAAGGTATCAAGAAGCCTTCCTGCTGGTTGAAAACCTGTACGAAAAAGGGCTTCTGACAGCCGAAGAAAGCCGGAATTTAATGCACCATTTTGAAGACTTATATCAGCCCATAATCGGCCATTTATTACTTGCTATTTATCCTCTTTAGAGTGATGTATATGAGTGGAGGTGATAGTTCATGACGAAAATAATACAAAAAGTGAACGCCGTGAAAATGGAGCCGCCAAGGAAAAGAAAGGTGGCTGCCTATGCTCGGATATCTATCGAGAAAGGCAGAACGCCCCATTCGCTCTCTGCTCAAATCAGCTATTACAGCAAGCTTATTCAGGGAAATGCCGACTGGGAGTATGCAGGAGTCTATGCCGACAAAGCCGTCTCAGGGTTAACAACAGACAGACCGGAATTTCAAAGGATGCTAAGTGATGCACGGGATGGGAAAATCGACATCATCTTGACAAAATCCATCTCGCGCTTTGCAAGAAATACGGTCGACCTTTTGGAGACAGTGAGGGAGCTGAAGGATTTAGGCATTGAAGTGCGTTTTCAAAAAGAAAAGATTCATACCTTATCTGAAGACGGTGAGCTGATGCTTTCGCTTCTTGCTTCCTTTGCCCAAGAGGAAAGCAGGTCCATTTCCGAAAATGTGAAATGGGGCATCCGCAAGAACTTTCAAAAAGGCATCGGGAATTCCTTTCATATTTACGGCTACCGCTGGACGGGCAAAGAGTTTGTCATTGTTGAGGAAGAAGCAAAGATCGTAAGGCTTATTTACGATAACTTCTTAAACGGCATATCAGCGGAAAAGACAGAAAAGCAGCTCGAAGAGATGGGCGTCAAGTCCTATACGGGCGGCCATTTTGGAAATAACAGCATTCGCCAAATCTTAAAGCAGGAACGCTACACCGGAAATACGCTCTTTCAGAAAACCTACATCGAAGACGGAAAAACCAAGTACAACAATGGTGAACTTCCTCAATATTATGCGAGAAACACCCACCCCGCCATCATCAGCGAGGAAACTTTCAACAAGGTACAGGAAATAAGGCAGAGAAAACGGGAGCTGGGGGCTTTTGCCAATCCGCATATCAAGACATCCGCTTTAACCTCGAAAATCAAATGCAAACACTGCAATCGGAGTTTTCAACGTTCAACCAGAAACACTAAGAGCGGGAAATTAAGGAGCTGGATATGCGCGACAAGAAAAGCGGGACAGGGAAATCCCTGTGGCACCGGTGATATAAACGAGGAACAGCTCAAGAAAATTATCTGCGAGGTTCTCGACATCGATGAATTTGATGACGAGATCTTTCTTGAAAAAGTAGATCATATCGATGTCACAGGAAAAGACCATCTGGAATTTTTTATGGCCGATGGTTCGGTTATTCATCGCACCTACGTATCCACTGCCAGAAAAGATGCCTGGACACCCGAATACAAAGAAAGATACAAAAGGATAAAGCGAAGCAAAGATACCAACGGTTTAAAAAATCCGGCAACTCCCTATACAGGATTTATCAGGTGTGCCAGATGCGGCAACAGTTTTAGTGGACAAAGGAGAACTCTAAAAGACGGCACAACAGAATATTACTTGAGATGTCGAACGAAGATTAGTGAGTGTCCGTCAAACACTATTCAGGAATCGACCTTGAACGCTTTAGTCTGCGATGTTTTAGGCCTTGATGAATATAGCGAAGAAGCAATGGATAAGGCGATGGATTACTGCGAGATAGCAGATAATACCGTCTCCTTCCACTTCCGTGACGGCCACTTCGAAGAAAGGCACTACGAAGAAAAGAAACGGGGCACGCCCTGGAGCAAGGAACGTCGCAAGAAAGCCTTAAAAGGCATGAAAGAATACTGGAGCGATCCTGAGCACCGCAAAGAAGCAAGCGAGCGCATGAAGAAAATAAGGAAGGAGAAAAAATGGTCAAGTCAGTAACAACAATACCCGCCAAGATAAATAAAAAGACGGCTATGCCCATTGACTCTCCGAGGAAAAGACGAGTCGCTGCTTATGCCCGTGTTTCTACCGACAGTGAAGAACAAGCAACCAGCTATGAAGCTCAGGTCGACTATTACACCAACTACATCAAAAATCGAACAGACTGGGAATTTGTCAGGGTTTATGCTGATGAGGGCATTACAGGAACGAACACCAAAGACCGGGTCGAGTTTAAGGCTATGATTAACGATGCCTTAGACGGAAAGATTGACCTTATCATCACAAAATCGGTCAGCCGTTTTGCAAGAAATACCGTTGATACTTTAACGACCGTTAGGAAGCTCAAAGAGAAAAACATCGAGGTCTGGTTCGAGAAGGAAAACATTCAAACGCTCGACTCCAAAGGCGAACTTCTCATCACGATCATGTCTTCTCTTGCCCAGGAAGAATCCAGATCTATTTCTGAAAACTGCACCTGGGGACAAAGGAAGCGATTTGCAGATGGAAAAGTAACCGTGCCTTTTAGTCGCTTTTTAGGCTATGACCGAGGAGAGGACGGCAATCTCATCATCAATCCCGAAGAAGCAAAAAGCGTGAAGCTTTTATATGCACTCTTCCTTGAAGGACGATCTTGCTACGGAGTTGCCAAAGAGCTGACAGCTCGAGGGATTAAAACGCCGGGCGGCAAAGATAAGTGGAGCGCACAAAGTGTCAAATCAATCCTGACCAACGAAAAATACAAAGGTGATGCACTTTTGCAGAAGTCTTTCACCGTCGATTTTCTGACCAAGAAGAAAAAGAAAAATGAGGGTGAAATCCCTCAGTACTATGTGAAGAATAATCACGAAGCCATCATTGAGCCTGAAACTTGGGATTTCGTTCAAACGCTCCTTGAGCATGATTACAGGAAATCAAAGAACAGCGTATCCATCTTTTCAGGGAAGCTAAAATGCGAGGACTGTGGAGACTGGTACGGTTCTAAGGTCTGGCATTCCACCAGCAAATATAAGCGTACGATCTGGCAGTGCAACAGCAAGTTTAAGGAAAAATGTCAAACTCCGCACTTTACAGAGAATGAGATCAAAGAAGCCTTTATGAAAGCCGTAAACATTCTGATGAAAGACCGTAAGCAGATTCAAGCAAACTTTCAGGCCATTGAAACCGTCGCCTACAGCACAAAAGAGCTGGAGATTGAGCGAGACAAGCTCTATGCAGAAATGGAGTCCATCTCAAATCTCATGGAACAGGCTATTCAAAATAACGCCCGAGTGGCCTTGGATCAGGAAAAGTACAATCAGGAATTTGATGAGATGACTGAGCGGTTTAACGGTGTGAAGAAAAAATATGATGCCATCAATGAAAAGATTGAAGACAAGAAAACCCGGCACATTCAGGCCGGGCGATTTATAAAGACTCTACTATCCGAAGATGAGATGGCAACTTTCAGCCCGCTTCTCTGGCAAAGTCTGCTTGATTATTCCAAGGTTTCAAGAGATGGAAAGCTGACCTTTATCTTCAGAAACGGGATGGAGATTTAAGGTTATTATCTTCTTGAATAAGTTTTACAAAGCAACTTATACAGACTACTTTTTTGCCGATTTATAAGATCTCATTATTACTTCTTGGATTCTTCTTTCGCCTTTTTCTCTTCTATTTTCTTAATATAGTTATCTGCTTTTTGATGATAGTACGATTGTCGAGTTACCTTAATTCTTTCGCATAAGGCAATCGCATCATCATATCGTTTAGCTTTAATATAGAAATCTGGCAATCTGAACATCCAATGCGAGCCTTCGAAGATGGGACCCCCGTTTTGCCAGATTCTCTCCCAAAAATTAATTATCCACATCAAATCTTTGTCCTGGGCATATTTTCTGTCTGCTTCTTGTATAGCTTTAATTTGCTCATCTTGATTTCGAAGTTCTCGATAACCGTTTGGGTCGTATGATTTTATATCATCCATAAATTTTTTATTGGACTGTTCTAACCTGTTTTCTATCTCTTTGTGTTTGCTGTCTATTATTTCTTTATAATGACTCTTGTCGTCATATCCGAGCATCCAGTTTAAATCCCAAACGGTAAAATCTGTATATTTACTATGACTATGCATATATGCCACATACTCATTTTCAGAAAGTTCTTCTTCGCCAGACTTTGTCAACATATACTTTCTTTCAATACCTGCATCTAAAAGCTCAGTCTCAGAAACATTATCATAAACTCTCAAAACTAGTTCATCTTTTTTGCCTGATAGTTTTAGATTATGCTCTCTCAGAATTTCTTTAAGCTGTGTAATCGTAAGAGACTTAAGTGCCGCACCAGCAGGCCCTAACTCAATGAATCCTCTACTTTCAAGACTTCGTAGAGCGGCTCCAACGTCTCTGATTCCGTATGCGAACCACCAAAATCCTGGGTAGCCATTCTGAGGATTTGGATAAGTACCTTTTGAACAGTAATGTAGCAAAAGTATTTCACTAACAAAAAGGCCCTTTCGTGATGGAATGCTTGTCTTTTTTCTCTCTTCTAATGAAATAATATCTTTTTCAAAAGGACTTCCCTCAAAAACCTTGGATGTATAGTACTCATCTTCTTGATAATATTGTTTTTCAGAGTCTGGAATTGAAGAAGTTTCTTTTTCCAATATCTGGTCAGTTATTGACACATCATTTTTCTTTAGTTTTCTCTTTTTCCTAAAAAAATCAAGCAATCCCATTTTAATCGCTCCTCCTCTTTCCAAGAGGGCATATTGCACACCCCTAAAAACTTTTGAACCCCCTAAGCAACCGCTCTTTTGCAATCGTTAAATTGTATCAATTTCGGTATTATCATTTCGAGAAAGGTGAGCGAGGCGAGCTTGCGGTGGAAGGCTTTCAGTTCGGCGATGGTACTTTTGGAGCGCTCGAATTCTTCCTGTAGTTCGTCCAGAAAGAGGGGGCGAATGACCTTGAGGATGTTTTCTTCGGAGGTGTAGTGTGCGCCCAGCTCACGGCGCTCTTGCGGGTTTTTGACGCCCTGGAACATAGCGCCAAAAATGGCAGGGCTGATTTGGGTCCAGTCGAAGTCGCAGCACTCGAGCAGGATGGCGCGCATTTTGGCAGAGAAGAAAGACATGGGCAGCCGTTCGGCAAAGAGGGCACCGTTGATATAGCGGAAGCGTTTTAACACTTCGGGCAGAGTGGTCATGCGGTTTTCGGGAGGCGTGTTGAGCGTATGGAAAAGCATGGAGAGCCTGCCTCCGAGGTCGTTGCCATCGGAGCTGGAGGCTTTGATGTAGTTGTAGAAGGCGCCTTTTTCGAACACGCCGGTATCATCAGCAAAAAGGCAAAAGAGCAGGCGCACCAGGTAGACCTCAAGCTCGTGACCGGAATAGCCGTTTTCTTTGAGGGCATCGTGGAGCTTCGCCATTTTGTAGGAGGCATCAGTGTTTAGCTCGATCTCGGTGCGCGCTTCGGGGTCGGCATCAAAGCCAGCCAGGCGGCTGAAGATGCGCAGGTGTCTGCGCATTTCGGTTATTTTGAAAGGTTTGTAAGGGTGTTTTTTGTCGTAGTTGAAGACCTGGACTTTGTAGAAATCACAAACCATGATGAGCCGGGGGATATCTTCGGGTTTGAGCCCACGGACGTAGTTCATTGCCTGGGTGTGGGCGGCTTCGAGGGACTCGCCCCTGGATTTCATTTCGATCAGGATCTTGCCGGGGAGCAGGTAGTCGATGTAGTTGGGTTTGCCGCTGGGGAGGATGATCTGGTGTTGGGGGAAGCCGGTTTGCCAGTCGACACCGAAGACGTGGAGGAAGTCCTGGATGAATTTGATGTCATCCTGTTTTTCGGTGCCGGGGCTGGTGCGCCATTTGCGCTGGAAGGCGATGGCTCGGGTTTCGATCTCGTTCCAGGGGAGCATGGGGTAATTATAACTTATAGCGGGTAGGTGATAGGAAATAAAAAAGAAAGATCCTTCACTTCGTTCAGGATGAAAAAAAAAAAAAAGCAGATCGCCGCGCTTCGCTCGCGATGACGAGTGACACAAGCGTCACTGCGAGACCCTTTGCCAGCGAACCTGGTTAGAGAATAGCAGCTAAGTTTGGCAAAGGGTCGTGGCAGTCTGCCTTTAATCTTTTTTTCATTCCGACAAACAGCAGATCGCCGCGCTTCGCTCGCGATGACTGGGCAGCTGATTGCTTAATGCTGATGGCTGAGAGGAAAAGGAAGAGAAAGATCCTTCACTTCGTTCAGGATGACAAAACTGCAGATCGCCGCGCTGCGCTCGCGATGACGATTTGGCGGAGGGTGAGATCGCTTCGCAAAAGAGGCTCGCGATGACGAGTTGGCGGAAGAAGCAAAAAAAGGCTCAGAAAGTTTCCAATCTGAGCCTTGACAGGATTTTTAGGTCTACTCCTGTATTCCAGGCCAGTCGTCGCCGATGTAGCAGCAGAAGACCAGGTCTTTGGCGGCTTTCAATTCATCGGCGCGGCGGACGGGAGTGTTGTGCGGGGCGTCGCGCAGCAGCTGCGGATCGGTGCGGGCTTCCCCGGCGATCTTGAGCATCGCCTCGACAAACGCGTCCAGCGTTTCGAGGGTCTCGGTCTCGGTCGGCTCGATCATCAGAGCTTCCTTGACAATCAGCGGGAAGTAGTTTGTTGGCGGATGGAAATTGTAATCCATCAGGCGTTTGGCGATATCCAGCGCGTGAATATCCGGCACGTCCTTCCAAAAGCCTTCGAGCACAAATTCGTGCATACAAATGCGATCGTAAGGCAGGGTGTAGGAGCCCTTAAGTTTTTCCTGCAGGTAATTGGCGTTCAGGACGGCTTTTTCAGCGATATCGCGGAGACCCTCCTGACCGAGCATGGCGATATAGGTAAAGGCGCGGATGTGCATGCCAAAATGACCATAGAAAGCTTTGATCCTGCCGATTGACTTTTCGGGGTGAACAAAACCGTAAAGCGGGGCGGTTTCATCGTCGCCTTCTTCGAGGATGCCGACGATGGGGTCGGGCAAATAGTCGACCAGGTGTGCCTGGACCGCAACCGGACCAGAGCCGGGTCCACCACCGCCGTGCGGGGTTGAGAAGGTTTTGTGCAGGTTGAAGTGCAGTATGTCAATGCCGACATCGCCGGGGCGGAAAACGCCAAGCAGTGCGTTCATGTTGGCGCCATCACCGTAAACCAAACCACCGGCTTCGTGGACGATTTTCACGACCTCGCAGACGTTCTCATCGAAGAGACCAAGCGTATTCGGGTTGGTGAACATCAAACCCGCCAGGCGGTCGTCGCAGAGGCGTTTGAGCGCTTCGAGGTCGACATTGCCGCGCTCGTCCGACGGCAGCGGGACGACATCGTAGCCGAGCATGGCAGAGGAGGCGGGGTTGGTGCCGTGTGCAGAATCGGGGATGAGCATGCGTGTGCGCTGGTGGTCTCCGCGATCAGTGTGATATTTGTGGATAATCAGCGTGCCAACCAGTTCGCCTTGAGCTCCGGCTGCGGGCTGGAGGGTGACCGCGTCGAAGCCGGCGATTTCTTTGAGCATCTCCTGCAAGGTGTACATGAGATAGAGGTTGCCTTGAGTGGTGTTGGCAGGCTGCAGCGGATGGGTGGCGGTGAAACCGGACAGCCGGCTGACGGATTCGTTGATTTTGGGGTTGTATTTCATTGTACATGAACCGAGCGGGTAGAAACCGAGGTCGATGGCGTAGTTTTTCTGGGAGAGCCTTGTAAAATGACGTACAACCTCGAGTTCGGAAACCTCGGGGAGCTGCAATTTTTGGCGCACAAAGCCCTGCGGCAGCGCGTATTCGGGCACGTCTGATTCGGGGAAGGTGACGCCTGTGCGTCCGGTGACAGAGATGTCATAAATGGTTGGTTCAGTCATGATGCACCTCCTGAAGGACGTCAACAAGGTAGTCTATATCTTCCCGGCTGATTTTTTCGGTTACGGCGAGTAACAGGCAGTTTTCCAGTTCAGGATAATGCTGACCGAGGTCGTACCCTCCAAAAATTTCGTGCGCAAGCAGGTGATCGAGCAATTCGCCGACAGGTTGTTCACTTTTAATGACAAATTCGTGGAAGAACGGAGTGTTTTCATTGAGCAGTTGAAAGCCTTCGATCTGTTTGAATTGGTCGGCGGTGTAATGGGCTTTTTGGTAACAAAGGTTGGACACTTGCTGGAAGCCGGTCTTGCCGAGCACAGAAAGGTAGATCGTGGCAGCGAGCGTCATGAGACCCTGATTGCTGCAAATATTGGAGGTGGCTTTCTCACGGCGGATGTGCTGTTCGCGTGCGGTAAGCGTGAGGACGTAGGCAAGCTGCCCGTCGACGTCGGTGGTTTCACCGACCAGGCGCCCGGAGAGTTTGCGCAAGAGGGCGTCTTTGACGGCGAAGAAGCCCAGGTAGGGTCCACCGTAGGAGAGCGGGATGCCCAGGGGCTGCCCTTCACCGAGGGCGATATCGGCACCAAGGTCACCGGGAGGTATAAGCAGACCGAGCGCGGTGGGGTTTACGACCATGGCAACCAAAGCGCCGTATTGGTGGGCGGTTTCGATGACTTCCCTGTAGTCGCAAATGCGACCAAAGAAATCGGGATACTGGACCATCACCAGGGCAGTGTTGTTGTCGATCTGTGAGATAAAGTTCTTCATGTCAGGGTCGATACCGGTTTCGGCATCGTCGCCTACAATCCGGACGTCGGGGTCGCCCTGCATATACGTGCGGATAACCTGGCGGTATTGAGGATGGACCGCGCGGGAAATGAGCATTTTCGGGCGTTTGCCGCGAAAATGGCTGTTGGCGAGGATTACGGCTTCGGCAGCAGCGGTGGCACCATCGTAGTGGGAAGCGTTGCTCACGTCCATGCCGGTGAGTTTACAGATCAGGCTCTGGAATTCAAAGATTGCCTGGAGGGTACCCTGTGAAATTTCCGGCTGGTATGGGGTGTAGGCGGTGTAGAATTCTCCACGCTGGAGCAGGTTATCGACAGCAGCGGGGATGTAATGGTCATAAGCACCGGCACCCAGGAAGCTTAGAAAATCGCGCGTGGTGACGTTTGCAGAGGCGATGCTGCTGAGCTCCCCGGCTGCTTCCATTTCGGTAAGCCGGGGCGGCAGGTTGAGATGTGGATATCGAAATTCGGCTGGAATCTCGGTGAAGAGTTCCTCGATTTTTTCGAGACCAATCGATTTTAGCATCACCTCCACATCATTTTTCGTGTGGGGTGTAAACATGTTTTACCGGTCCTGAATGTCAATCGCGTAGGCAGCTGCGTCCATCAAATTTTCGAGCTCGGTTCCATCAGCCGCCTGGACTCTGACGAGCCAGCCTTCTTCGTAGGGGCTTTCGTTGAGCAGTTCAGGGGTATCGATGAGGGTCTGGTTGATTTCGATCACCTTGCCGCTGACGGGGAAAACAACTTCTGCCGCAGCTTTGACGGACTCGATGGTTGCCATGCTGTCGCCGGCGCTGACCTCGTCGTCGACATCGATATCGAATTCGACAAAAACGACATCTGAGAGAGAATCCTGGGCAAAATCGGTGATACCGATCGTGGCGATACCGTCAACGATCTTCACCCATTCATCAGTTTTTTGATATTTGAGTTCTTCGGGTATTAACATTGTGGCTCCTTTTTTATTTGTTTCTCGGAAGTGTTTTTTGAGGACGCTTCACATACCATCTATTCTAACAGTCTATTAGCGGTTCTGTACGAAATGTAAGCTGGATGTTGAGGCTGTCCTGGCAATGGTTCCACCCCCCAAAACCTGCTCACCGGCGTAAAAAACGGCGGTTTGCCCGGGAGTGATATCGCGCAGGGGTTGCTTAAGCTGGACTTTCAGCGTTCCCTGGGGGTCAGGGAAGAGGGTTGCTTCAACCGGGTTTGAGCGATAGCGGATTTTAACTGTGGCTTGTAGAGGGAAGTCGGGGGTCAAAGCGCTGATCCAGCTGACCTGGCTGAGGTGAAATGCGTCTTTGCCCAGTTCGGAGGCTGTTCCGACGACGAGGGTGTTGCTGGTGGGGTTTTTGTCGAGAACGAACAGTGCTTCGGTGTAAGCCGGTAAGCCTTTGCGCTGACCAATGGTGTAATGAGCCAGTCCGCGGTGTTGACCGAGCAGTTTTCCCTGGATGTTTCTGATTTCTCCGGGCTGGGTCATTCCGGGAAGGTTTTCTTCGAGAAAATTATTATAATTTTCGCGATCTACGAAGCAGAGATCCTGGCTGTCCTGGCGTTGAGACACAGCAAGGTTCGACTCCCGGGCAATTTGGCGGACTTGCTGCTTGGACAGCTCTCCAAGCGGGAAGATAGTCCGGCTCAGTTCGGTTTGAGTGAGCTGGCTGAGCATGTAGCTCTGATCTTTGGAGGCATCTTTGGCGCGCCATAATTCGAAAAGACCGTTTTGGTTTAGAAGTATTTGGGCGTAATGACCGGTTGCAACGAATTGTGCCTGGTTTTTATCGGCGAATTCGAGTAATTTGTGCCACTTGACCACCCGGTTGCAGAGAACGCAGGGGTTGGGTGTTTCACAGTCGAGATGGCTCTGCAGGAAAGCCTGGACGACTTCACGCCGAAAATCTTCGCGGGCGTCGATCACATGAAACGGGATACCAAGCGAACTGGCGACGTGTTTCGCGGATTCCAGTCCGCTTTGCTCTGTAGTGTTGGCGTGCCACATGCGCAGCGTGAGCGCTTCGACAGTGAAGCCCTGGCGTTGAAGCAACAGTGCCGCGACAGCGCTATCCACCCCACCGCTCATGGCGACGACGATTTTTGGGTTATTTTTCATAACTTAATTATAGGGGATTTGAGGAAGCACCAAGACCTTGTTTACCTTTTTGGAGAAGTTCACCGGTTTCCTCGATGTATTCGGGAGATTGATGGCGGAAGTAGGTGTTGTAGAGACCGGCATAGTGCCCGTTGGTCGCCAGGAGGTCGTCGTGTGTGCCTTCTTCGAGAATTTTGCCATTGTCGAGAACGATGATCCGGTCGGCGGATTTTACAGTTGAAAGGCGATGGGCGATCAGGATGCTGGTAGAAAGAGAGAGGATCAGACCGAGTGCTTCCTGGATTTGTTGTTCGGTGAAAGGGTCAACACTGGCTGTGGCTTCATCGAGGATGAAAATTGCAGGTCGGCGAACAAGCACACGCATCAGGGCGACAAGCTGCCGCTGACCCATTGAGATGTGGGCTCCGCGCTCACCAACCTGGGTATCCAGCCCCTGGGAAAAGGTTTCGAGCCACTCGCCATTTCCGATGGTTTTTGCCAGGGATAAAATCTCTTCTCGAGTAACCTCAGGTTTGGCGAAACGGATGTTTTCTTCGATGGTGCCTTCGAAGAGGAAGGGGACCTGGTTGACGATGCCCATCTGGTTGCGCAGATCTGTGAGGTTGTATTTGCGTATGTCGATATCGTCGATGAGCAGTTCGCCTTCCTGGAATTCGTAAAAGCGGGACACCAGGCGGGCGATCGATGATTTGCCAGCCCCGGTATGACCGACGATGGCGATGTTTTCCCCTGGTTTGATGTGGAGGTCAAAATCATCGAGAATCGGGATATTGGGAAGGTAGCTGAACTTAAGATGGTTGAAGTCTATTTTGCCTTTTATTTCCGAAACAGGAAGGTTATCGGTTTGTTTAACGCTATGTTCACTGTCGATCAAAGCAAAGATGCGTTCGGCAGCGGAGAGTCCTGTCTGAACCTGGTTCCAGTAGGAAGTGATGCTCAAAATTGGCATGAGGAAACGGTCGCTGGATAGTAAGATCAGATACCAGGCGCCCACGGTGATTAAACCCTGTTCAACGCTCAGTGCGCCGAAATAAACCTGCAATGCGATAGAAATACCGCTAAGGGTGCGCATAGTAGGGAATACTATGGAAAGAACCAAACCTCGTTTCACGTTCACTTTATAGGAGGTAATGTTGGAATCCTGGAATTCCCGGTAGATGGCTTCTTCCTGGCGAAAGTTTTTCGCGATGGAGATGCCGCTGATAGTCTCTTTGATTGTCGCGTTGACATTCGCCATGGCTCTCATACCAGTCGTCGTCACCCTGCGGGCAAGCTTACGATAACTGGCTACGATAATCACGACCAGCGGAACGAACAACATCAATCCGGAAGCCAGGCGCCATTCGGTGTTGAATAAAATGAAGGCAACAATGATGGATTGGACAGTGCTGGACAAGACATCAGTGGTCAGACGAATAAGGACTGCGAAATCTTCGCTGTCAGTGGTGATACGGGAGACGATTCGTCCAGAAGAAAGTTTGTCGTGGAAAGACAGATCCTGCCGTACAGATGCCGTAAACGCATCCACCGTCAGATCACGAATAACTTTGCCAACTACGCGTACCATCAGGCGGCGTAAGATGTAGTAAAAGATATAACCTAAAATTTCAACGAAGATTACCGCGATAACCAGGGGAAGGAAGGCGGTTAACGGGGCGTTTCCTCCCGAATTTTGGTCGATGATCATCGAGACCAAGACCGGGGGCAGAGCGCCGGCACCTGCCTGCAGCAGAACAATCAGGAAGATTGCAAAAAGGCTCTGTTTGTATGGCTTTGTATATGCCCAAATGCGGTTGAGCAAGGTCTTGTTGCTATAAGTGCGGTCGTAAGATTCGGCGGACAGTCCTCTGTGAAAGCCCATCTTTATACCTCACTAAAAATAGCCTGGTAGGCGGGAGAAGTTTCCATCAGTTTGTCGTGCGTCCCAATATCAGAAATCTGACCTTTTCGCATGACAATGATCAGGTCAGCCCAGCGAATTTGAGATAAACGATGGGTAATGATAAAAGTTGTGCGACCGGCTGACGCTGTGATGATTGCGCGCTGGATCTCATCTTCGGTCTGACTGTCGATAGCGCTGGTGGAATCGTCGAGGATCAGGATGCGTGGGTCGGTCAGAAAGGCGCGCGCAAGGGCAAGCCGCTGGCGCTGACCGCCAGATATAGTTGCACCGCGCTCTCCGATGACTGTTTCGTAACCGTCTTTCAGCTCACTGATGAAATTGGCAGCCTGGGCTTTTTCTGCGGCGATGTGAATTTCATCCTCATCGGCTTCAGGTTTCCCAAAGGCGATGTTGTCGGCTACTGTCTTTGAGAAGAGAAAAATGTCTTGCTCAATGATCGAAATCTGGCTGCGCAGGCTGTCCAGCTTCCAATCACGCAGGTCGACATTGTCGACGAGCACCTGACCCAGAGTAGGATCATAAGTGCGGTTTATCAGGCGTATCAGGCTGGTTTTCCCTGAACCTGTTTGACCAACAATGGCGACGGTTTGACCAGCTTTGACTTTGAAGCTGAGGTTTTTGAGGGTTGGACTGCCTTCGTCATAGGCGAAACTGACGTTTTTGAATTCGATGTCCCCGTGGATCTCAGCTTCGTGACCATCGTTGTTTTCGTCCAGATTGTTTTCAGTGTTCATAATCTGCAGCAGGCGTCTTGCACCTGCCAGACCAGAGGAAATCATCGAATAAGAACGGATCGAAGTGTTGGTTGGAAATCCGAGCATCGAAAGCGCGCTGAAGTAAGTCAGGACAGAACCAAACTCAATTAGACCCTGGCGTGCCAGGATGAGCGAATGCAGCAAACCGAAGCCCATCGCCAGGGCGAGCAGGAGTAAAGGCAGGAAGCGTGCTTCGATATCTCCTTGTTTAATGGTGGCATCACGATAAGCGATGGTATTTTTACGGAATAGCTCGATTTCGGTTTCTTCCTGGGCTGCGGCTTTTACAGTTTCGATCCCGTCGATGTCTTCTGTAAGCCGGCTGTTCATCGTACCGAAGGTTGACCGGACCTCAGTCGTGACCGGTTTAAGGATGCGCAGATAATGCCAGATGGAAATAAAATAAGCAACTATGAAGATAATCGGTGTCAGTAACAGTGCGGGATGAATGGACGCGCCGATTGTCAGCGGGATGAACAAAAAGTTAATTGAGCCGAATACCATGTTGATTCCGGGGCTGAAAATATAGTTTACTTCCCGGATGTCGTTGGTTGCCCTTGCCATCAGGTCGCCGATTGACTGCAGGCTGTGGAAGGTCATGCTTTTGCCCAGGAGGCTGATGTAAAACTCCTCGCGGATGTCGCGTTCGATCATCTGAGCAACCACTTCGAAGCCGAAATTGCGTGAGAATTGCATCAGACCACGTAATGTTTGAGTGGTGGCGATAATGGCGGCGCTTCTCAAAAAAACCTCGTGAGCCGGCATGCCTGAAGTGAGGTTTTCAAAAACGTTCCCAAACTCAATTGCCGGAACACCAGCCAGGGCTGCGTTTCCGATTGCGCCCAGGGCGGCAACCAGGAATATTGCCCAGTGATTCAGGGCATGACCAAAAACCCACTTGATCGGACTGGAGCGCCAGGTTTTATACTTGAATGGGATTGAAAATTCGCTAATTGTCATATTTGTAGTAACAGCCAATCCCAATTGTACCGTATCAGGCAGGACAGAGCGGTTTTTTACACAAAAATGAATGAGATAGGTAATGGGGAACAGGGAATAGGGAATAGTGGGCGGGGAGCAGGGAGCCAGGAGCTGGGAGTCTGGAGCGGGGAGCCAGGAGCAGGGAACAGTGCGCGACAACTACCCCCTCTTTAGGAGGGAACAACATCACCGTCAAAACGATTCCACACCCCCTCAATATACGGCATCGCTTGAACAAATGTCCCCCCCAACAAATTCTTCGTTCGCAATGACAGAGCGTGTCAAGTCAAATGATAATGTTACCGAACGGCCTCCGTTAGTTCAAATGATAA
>ENA-UOOK01002171-UOOK01002171.1-fermentation-metagenome-genome-assembly--contig:-NODE-2171-length-24611-cov-5.647907_pt1 | contig 24611 bp, 26 predicted proteins | sample MGYA00245777_ERZ724023 | MGnify/ENA primary metagenome ERZ724023 (study PRJEB28704, sample SAMN03018312) | fermentation metagenome | biome: anthropogenic terrestrial biome; feature: soil; material... | reverse complement strand
ATGATCAGTTCCACTCTGGAGATATCTTTCGAATGGATATAATCAGTAATGTTTCTTTTGGCGTCTTGTGCCATCTTCAAAAAACTTAGATCCCACTCCCAGCCATAATTCACCAGAAAATTGACTCTGATTCCCCCTTGCCCGAAACTTTTTCTGGTAGTGTATGGACGCAATTCTTCCGGGAACATGGGGGAATCGCTGTTCCCGATCACCAGGAGGTCGGCATCTTCCTTGGCTAGCATCTCAACCGCGTGGATACAAGCTTCAGTAAAGGCCTTGCGCTGTCCCGAAGGTCGCTTAGTATTATCGACCGTGAAACCATAGTAAGTTAACTCTTTGATCCCTACCTCCTGACAGAGTTTAAAAAGAGCCAATCCAGGCTCGGTACCGATCATATATCCCTTTTCTCTAGTCATCCCCTTGGCCTCCGCCCATCTTCGGTTACCATCAGGAATGATCCCGATATGCTTAGGTATTCTCAATCCCAATTCACCTCAAGGATATTATTAACCCTTCACCAAGATTAATTCTTCCCCTCCGCAAATCCACTCCCTTTCCATCTCCTGCCAGAAGGTGGTTTTCGTCACCTTACTTTCCTTAATTATGAAGCCTTTATTGGTAATTCTTATTTGCATTAAATCCCTCCGGCCCTCGTCATAACGGGCTTAGGGCGGAAACCACCCCTGCCTGCAGGCGCAAAGACCGCTGTCAAGGACCTTGTATTTTTTATGTTAACTTAAATAGCTGGCGGATGCTTTGGTATGCTCCAATTTCCGGCTTTATACGGTCTTGCTCCCTGGTCGACAACCCTAGAGTCCGATGATATAATCCTCAATCAGCGGCTCCGAATCCTAACCGGCGGTCGTGGAAGCGACTTGATCGACTTGAGCGACTACTATGAAAATCGGAAAGGAGTAGGATTAAATGAAAACCACTACTAAAATGCGGAAAATAGTAACCTATGGTCTACTCGTAATCATGCTGTTTGTTTGTGCCACTCCTGCTTACGGATGGACGTATAACATTCAGTGGGGTGACTCTCTTTATGGATTGTCGCAACGTTATGGTAAGCCAGTTCATATGTTGAAAAGCGCCAATGGACTGCCCAGCGATCAAATCTTGGCTGGTAAAGAGCTCTGGATTCCCGATGAGCATTCGATACCGCCAGCCCAAGCTGCCCCCACCCAAAACGCCAACCACTATGACGTGGATCTCCTGGCCCGGCTTATTAACGGGGAAGCCCGGGGCGAATCTTTCCAAGGTCAAGTGGCCGTTGGTGCCGTGATTCTCAATCGGGTAAAAGCTGAAAAGTTCCCAAACACGATCGCCGGAAATGTCTACAAGGCCGGAGAATTCGAATCGGTGGCCAACGGGCAGATTTGGCAGCCGCTGACCAGTAACGCCATTAAAGCAGCCGAAGCCGCTTTAAGCGGTTGGGACCCCAGCGGAGGGGCGCTGTACTTCTACAATCCGGCGAAGGTCTACAACCCTTACAATTGGATCTGGTCACGCCCGGTAATCACCAGCATTGGTCAACACGTTTTCGCCTTATAACAAAGAAAAATTCACAGTAAGCTTCGATAAAGGGGCTGTCCGCTTTGGACAGCCCCTTTATCTTCATCCTGCCGCGCTCTTCCTTTAGAGCGGGCGCTTAAAAATCAACGCGATAGGCACTCCTGGCTAAAGTTCAACCCCAGCATTTTACAACAGTAGTCAAAGAGGTCCCCTTCGAAATAAATCACGTTGCGGTTGAGGAAACCCATATCCATCAGGGTAAAATAGTTGGGAGACAAGACCGAGAGTACGATCGGTGCTTGTTTCCCTTCGCTGTCCCTGATCGAAAGGGTTAGGTGAAACAAAGGCTGCACACCAGTCTCCACCAACAATTGGTTTAACTCTGCGCTTTCATCCACCTTCTCGGCAAAGGTAAGACAAGCCAATAGTTCCTGCTTCGCTTCACCCGTAACCTGCCAAGTGTTATCCGAAGCAGGGTCGTAGAAATCCTCCGCACGGAAAAGGTAGATCTCATCAGCCTTTTCCACCATCGCCAGGAGGTTTTTCTTTGTTTCTAAAGTATGGCGGAGGATCCGATAAAGCTTAGCAATGTTAAAATCTTCTGCTTTATTCTCCAGAAAGTATTCGCCTAATTGGAAACGATCCGAGATTGAAAAGTATTCCTTACTACCGTCGCGAAAATAGATAAAGCCATCAATCCGGTCTTGGTTTGGAATGTATCTGCTTGGGTAGGACTGGGCTTCTCGAATGACTTCCCAAATCGCAAATAAAACTTGGGGGTCCTCTAATACCGCCTGTCCCCACCGCTCATCATTGATCTCCAAGCGGAGGGGGGTGTTTTTTTCAATTAACTTAAATACCTCAGCACTGTCATCCACAATAACAATTTCATTAAGCCTAAAATCTAAACCCCCAAAATTAATAAAAACCAGAAATAACAGAGCGACAACCAGGATCACCTCAGCCGCAAACAATAAATAGCGCACACTTGATCCCTCCTTAGTCGCTCATCCTGACTACCTTAGAATCGACATACTAATATTTTCTAAATAGCAGAAAAACAGTGGTTCCCCCATCCTCAGCAGTTCTGATTAAAAGTTTACCATTATGGAGGTGCATGATCCTTGCGGATAAAGGCAAACCAAACCCATGCCCGTTTGATGTAGGGATTTGCTCCAGATCCATTCCCAAGAAGCGCTTTTTGATCTGTTCCAACCGTTGGGCAGGAATTCCTTGCCCATAATCGCGGATGGCAATCGCCACCCTTTTAGGCCCTCGGTATAAATGGATATCCACTTGCTCGGTCTTACTATGATTGATCGCATTGTCGATCATGTTAAGGATCACTTGTTTGATCTTATCCCGGTCAAACTCCAAAAGGGCCGTCTTTTCCGAATAAAGGTTTAATTCGACACCATATTTATCTGCTTTATACTTCATGATCTGAATACTTTCTCGTAACAATTGATCAAGATCAGATCGGGTTTTGTTCAAATTCAAGGTATAAGTCTTCAGCATCGAAGAACCCAGAATGTCCTCAACCATCCTGAGGAGTCGATTACTTTCACTGATAATATATTTGGAGCATTCCGCACGCTCCTCGGGAGAGCCCATTTTATTAATAATGTCCGCATAGCCGATGATCGTGGTTAAGGGGGTGCGAAATTCATGGGTCATCTGGTTAAAGAAGTTTTCCTGTTTATTCTGTTCGATCTTGAGGTTTTCGATTAAACTATGGATCTTCGTCGTCATCTGTCTGAATGAGGCTGCCAATTCCTCTACTTCATCACCGCTGTTGATTTGGAGATCCTCGGTTAACCGGCCTTCCGCAAAGGTCTGGACTGCGTACTGTAGTTTGGTTAGGGGGGTCACAATCTGGCCTGTGAAATAAGCGAGTAATTTGCCAAGCACCAGCACTACAAAGAGGCCAATCGTGGACAGGGCAATGAAGAGACGATTCCGAAAAGTATCCTCTTCTCCCAAGGGATAGGTGAGTCGCATCACGCCAACTAGGTCACCATCGCAATAAAAAGGAAAGTTGATGAGAAAAGAGCGATGGCGGTCCATTTTTATGATCGTATAGTTTTTTTGGTTTTCTAGGGCAAGCTTTACGCCTTGATCCTGCAAAAACCCGCCCCGGTCAGCTGCGCTACCATCTTGCTCCGAATCAACATATACTTCCCCACGCAGGTACAAAGTCTGGGTGCGAAGTTTTACCATTCTACTTAGATCATGATTTAAAAAATAGATTTCTTTCTCGGAAAGCAGATCCTTTCTGCTGATTGTTAAGTACTGATTAAGATATACTTGGAGCAGATAACTGTCATACAAAAGAGTTTTTTTGGTGTTTTCCAGTTGATAACGGTCAATGGTAAAGACGGTTAACAGGAGGACCAGAGCCAAGATGGGCAGGATCACCCACAAATTCATGCGAATTAGTTTAGTTTTAATTTTTGTTTTCATTCGTTCACAACTAGTTGGTAACCAATACCATAAACCGTTTTGATACTATCTTTATATTTCCCCAGCTTTCTGCGGAGTCTCTGGATATGCATGTCAACCGTCCGGGTGTCACCGTAAAAATCAAAGCCCCAAACCAGATCTAAAAGCTCCTCCCGACCAAAAACCCGCTGGTTATTTTTCATAAAAAGCTGAATCAGCTCAAACTCGGTCGGGGTTAATTCGACTTTTTTATCGTCAATATAAAAAAACCGTTGATTAATCGCCAAACGGAAAGGACCGATGCTTACCTCTTTGACCGGTCCGGTTTTGGGGGTAACCCGCCTGAGCACGGCCTTCACTCTTAACACCAGCTCTCGATTGTCGAAGGGTTTTGTAATATAGTCGTCGCCCCCCAGCTCCAGTCCTAATAACCGATCTTGCAACGAGGTACGGGCGGTTAAAAAAATAACCGGGATCTTCTGCTCTTTAATCCGGCTTTGTAATTCGAAGCCGCTGATCCCCGGCAACATGATATCAAGCAAAATCAGATCCGGCTTTTCTTTTTCTAAGGCGAGCAGGGCAGACTCAGCATCTGAGAAGGTAGCGGTCTTGAATCCTTCTAGATGCAGGTTGATCCTGATCAGATGAGCAATGGCCCGGTCATCTTCGATGATGAAGACTGTCAACTGGAACACTCCCTAACAAAAAGCTTATATCAATTGATGCGGAGCACCCTTTCTTCCCAACCCTTTAGATATTTGGTTTTTAATTTCGCCGCTAAGTAAAGGTCATAATCCAGGTTAATTGGGATCTCCGCCCAAGGCTTAGCGCCCAAAGGAGTCATGACATCCGACCGGGTGGAGATCCGTTCTGTTAAGTTGGTATGTAACTGCCCCGCCTCGCGGTCGGTCATAAAATCTAAAAAAGCCTTCGCCGCACTTGAACTTTGGCTATTCTTGATCATGGAAACACAGCCGATCTCCCATCCTGCCCCGGGTGGGATGGTGGAAGAAAGATTGAAGCCGGATTTTTTCACCAATAATTGGTCGTGGATAAAATTTATTCCGATCAGATACTCACCAAGGGCTGTCTTTTGTGCCACAGTAAATCCGGTCGTGGTATACTCACCAACATTTTGATCAAGTCGTCGGAAATAGGCAAAGGCTTCATCCTCCCCCCATAATTGGATCAAAGAAGCCAATAGGGTATAACCGGTTCCCGATGTCCTGGGGTCAGGGAGGATGATCTCTCCTTTAAAGCGCGGATTTAATAAATCTTCAAAGGTTGACGGTTTTTCCACCCCTTGCCCTTCAAACTCTCTTTTCCAGCGGTTCTCATTGATCCCAATTGAAATAGCGCCCAGATAAATACCGGTCCAATAATGATCCGGACTGCGAAATTTTTCGAAAATGTGCTCAGCAGGAGACGGCACATACTTCTCCAACAGTCCCTCATTGGCGAGGAGTTGATGGGCGTCCGCCGTACCGCCAAGAATAATATGGGCCTGGGGCGCGGAGGCCTCTTTGATCACTCGAGCCACCAATTCACCCGTGGGAATCCGTAGGTATGTATAATCCACATTGGTGCGCGCTTGGAAAAGATCAAGTAACCGACGCCCTTCTTCCTCATGAAACGAGATATAGACCACTAGCCTTTCTCCCGTTAAATCCGGATGTTCCGTTGCCGCCATTCTTACACTAAAAGTTGCCACCAGCATACTAAGGATAAGGGCGAAGGATCCTCTTCTTTTCATCACAGCGTCCCCTCTTATTAAAGCTGGTAACAAGACCATCAGCTTTAATCACATTTAGTGCTTTTGCGTTACCGCTGGGTTCCAAGCAAACAGCTGGTAAGCACTATATATTGAATTGGCGATCAAAAAAGAAAATCCTTCCGTAACTAATTATTTACGTAGCTCTTTTAATCGTTCTACCAAAGCGAGGGGGTTGGTATAATGGATTGCGGTTATGCCCAAAGCCTCTGCCGCCACTACGTTTTCTAAAGTATCATCAATAAAGACCGTCTCCTGAGGTAAAGCGCCTTCATGGGCCAGAATGTATTGAAAAAATTCTGCGCTCGGTTTAGAGTACCCGATTTGATTGGAGGCATAAACGGCATGGAACAATTGGTAATCTCCGCGGTTTTCGAGGTAACGAAAATGGGGTTCCACCGTGTTCGTGCCGCAAACCACCCGCGCTTCGGTTTTGAGTTTTTCAATCACCCCTACCAACTCCTGGTCAATTTCGGGTGTAAAGTATTTACCGAAGAGCTCTTCCCGAACTACTGTACCATAGGCCTGGGAGAACCGTCGCCAAAACTGGGCGACTTCAATCTTCCCGTTGGAAAGAAGGAGGAAGTTCGGGCCGGCAAGGCGACAGAAGCTTTCTCTTGAGATCTGAAGTTCTTCCGCAATCTTAGGTTCAACATCAAAGTTACTGAGCACGACTCCGCCCATATCGAAAACATATATTTTATTCGCCTTCATTTTTACTCCTTAAAGATCGCTTTTTTCGAAAAAGGATGTTTAGCCTTTAACCGAAGAGTAAAGGTTACTACTGATAAAATACTTCGACATTGTGAAAAAGAGGATGAACATGGGAATACTGGCAATAACCGCAATCGCCATCATGATTCCTTCATCAGTATGGGTCTCGGCCATATACTTGGTAATATACTGTGGGATTGTTTTCATCTCTTCGGTTTGTACGACCAATAAGGGCCACAGGAGACTATCCCACTGGGACCTGAAAGTAAGGATTGCCAGGGTGGTAATGGCCGGACCGCAGTTGGGTAAGACAATCCGGCTGAAAATCCAAATTTCACCGCCGCCATCAATCCGCGCGGCATCTAGGATCTCGTCGGGAAAAGTAAGTAACGATTGGCGCATCATAAACACCCCGAAGGCTGTGGTCAGGAAAGGCAGAATCAAGCCAAGGTAGGTGTTTTGCAGTCCCAGGTTCATTGTTACCATATACAATGGAATCATAATGACTTCGAAGGGAATCATCATCGTCGCCATCATGAGCAGAAACACCACATTCCTCCCTTTAAAGTTGAATTTGGCCAGGCCGTAACCAGTCAGCGCCGATAAGAGCACTGTAGTGATACTTACCGTCGTCGCGACCAGTAGAGAGTTGAAAATGTTCCGGATGAACAAGAAAGAACCATCGGCGCCGCATAAGCCGAACCAGTAGTTTTGCCATTCAAAAGTCTTGCTGATCCACGGGTAAGGCATCTTCATAATCTCGGTTGCCGGCATCGTTGAAGCGGTAAACATAAAGAGCAGCGGAATGAGAACAAGAAGCGCAAAAGTCCACAAAAAAACATTGACTAATTTGTCCCAAACCCCTCGGACTTGGTGATCCTTAGACATAAAAACCCTCCTTCTCACATATAGGTGACAGTATCTTCCTTTGACACTTTGAACTGCATCCAACTGAGTACAATCATAATCAGGAAGAGAATCACACTCATGGCGCTTGCGCGGCCGATGTTATGATCCCGAATTGCGGTATTATAAATATTTAAGGTTATAACATTGATCGGTTTGGTCGGTGCGCCCGAGGTCGTAAAGAGATATTGGGTACTAAACGTCTTCAAACACTGAATCAGCGCCATCACCGAAACCAAAAGGGTTGTTGGTTTAATTAAGGGAAGCACAATTAGCCAGAAATCCTGCCACCGAGAGGCCCCGTCAATTTCGGCTGCTTCATGAATACTCTTGGGAATACTGCCCATCCCCGCCACAAAGATGATGGTAAAATAACCAATGTATTTCCAAAAATAAACGATGATCGTGGACAGCCTTAACATATTCGCGGAGGCCAGCCAGTTGTGGTCAGTACCCGGCGTCTGCGCCAGGAAGTTTAGGAATTGATTTGCCAAGCCCCGGGGATCAAAGATGAGCAGCCAGATCAAAGCCGCCACCACTGAAGATAACAAGGCTGGAGAATAGAAGACCATCTGTAATAACCGTTTACAGCGCTTTCTAGTTATAATTAAAGCGCCCAGCGTTAAACTGAAGACTACCAACAGAAAGAACGTCCCTAGGGTAAAGAGACCGGTCGCCTTCATCGAGTTCCAAAAGTCGGGCGACTTAAAAAGATACGCATAATTCTTAAACCAGATCAGCTCCGGCGGTTTTAAAGAGAGCAGATTCTTTTTGGTCAAGCTCATATAAAAGGCATTAAAAATCGGATAAAAGCTGAAGACAGCAAAAAAGAGCAAGGCTGGTGTAACAAAGATCCAACCCCATCGGGCCTTTTTCCGTTCCATACTCCACTTTTTTTGTTTTCTCTCGTCTGGAGAGAGGATGGATCTCTCCCCGCTGGCAACCGGCTTCATGGTTTTCACTCCTTCAAAGGCTAAAAATGGTCTGGGCCGAAAGGCCCAGACCATTAACCCTTTTGTTAATCTTCGTCAAGGACCTCTTGAATCTTCCGTTTTAAGGTCGCCAGAGCTTCTTCACTATCGGCGTTGGTGAGCATTACTTCTTCAACAGCTTCTTTAATATACCGTTCAAACTGGGACCCGTTCTCGTGAAGGAAAACCGGTTTTGCTTTCGCCATATCATCCATGAAGACGTCGGTGTAAGGTAGACTCTTAAAGAGTTCCGATTCGACTAGGTCTTTGCGCGGTTGGATGATGTTTACTTCAGTCAGATATTCCACGGGATGACTAAGCATATAATCAATGAACTTCCAAGCAATCTGCTTCTTTTGTTTGGAAATTGAATCATTTACCATTAGATAATGACCGTAGTACGCACAACGGACGTCTTGGGCGGCGTCTTCAAAGACCGGGAAGGGGACGACCATCCATTCGCCGCTATCGTAAAATTCCGGATTATCCACTTTGATGCGGCCTTCTTGATAAAAACCGCTCAGGCACATGGCCATATCATTGTTGTCGTTATCAAAAATCTTTCTGGCATTAACATAAGTCGGGCTGCCGAGGTTTCGCCCATGGGGCCCCCATGCTTTCATGAAATCCAGCGCCTTAATCCAGGCCTGGTCATTGACGATCGCCTTTTTCCCATCGGCGCTGAGTAAATCCCCTCCTAGTTGTTGTACCATTGGGATAAAGGAGACCAGATAATAGGGGTACCGGAAATCGAATCCCCGCCGCGTGATAATGTCACCATTTCTAAGCACCAGTTTTTCAGAGATATCCGCCATCTCTTCCCAGGTCTTCGGGTAGTCCTTCTCCGGATCTAACCCGACACTTCGGAAAATCTTTTTGTTAATAAAAATACTCCAATTGGTAACCTCCAGGGGCAACCCATAAATTTTCCCTTTCATTGTCACCGCATCAAAAGTATTATCCGCGTAATCGTCTTTGAGCGCCGCCCAGTTTTTGTAACCTAATAATTTGTAATCAACAGGAGCGACCCGATGGTTCATCATGTAACCATATTCTTGTTCAATCGGAAGGTTAAAGAGGTCCGGACCGTTATTAGCCGCAAAGGCCGTGAGCACAATATCCCCCATCTTACTTGCCTCATTGACCACCCGCTTGATCTCCACATCCGGATGCATCTTGGTAAATTCAGCAATATACCTGTTTTCAATCCTAGTTCGATTATCATCAGTATGGGTCCAGTAGGTTATTACTGTTTTTCTTGCGGAGAAGGTACTGCATGAAAAGATGAAGAGTACAATGAGTAAAGACCAACCTAAAGTTTTTTTCATTTTGTTTCCTCCTTTTCATTGGTTTTGTTCTTGGGAATTACCATTAGGTAATTCCTGATCTTTATTGTAATCGGCAATAGTCTCTTAATTGTTTTATTAGTGTAACTTAAATGTAACAAAAGGCCGCCCCTTTTGGGACAGCCTCTTTCGTGGGTCTCACATTTCCCATCCTTACCTGGAATATACACCTCGTAGCTCGATACTCGCCGCTGGTATCTCGTGACTAATGGTAGTCATATTGCTCCCACGCATTCTAAAGAGCCGGCGCTTTTACCCCAGTGCGCCGGGGGCACCTTGCCGCTGCTTCACTCCGTTGCCCCAGCAGAAGCCAGCGTGAGCGACTGCTTAAAAAACACTTCTCATAGCCCTTTTTGCCAATTCCAACGCCCCTAAGATCCCCTGCCGATCATCTAAGCTGGCGGGAACGATGTACTGATCCAGATCACGCAATTCCGGCGTCTGGAGATACCCGTTGATGAGCGTATTAACCCGGCGGCGAATCAGGGGCAATAATTGTTGCTGTTTCATCACACCGCCACCGAGGATGATTTTTTCCGGTGCCAAGACAAAAATGTAGTTCACCAGCGCCTGGGCGATATAATAGCTTTCAAGCTCCCACACCTGAGGATTACCATGTAACTCAGGGGCTTTCGCGCCCCATCTTTCCGCGATCGCCGGTCCGGAAGCCATGCCTTCAAAACACCTTTTATGATAGGGACAGATCCCGGCATAGTCATCCTCCGGGTGGGGCGTCATCAAGATATGGCCTGCTTCCGGATGCAGCATACCGTGTAAGAGGTTGCCGTCAACCGCAATCCCGGCTCCGATGCCGGTTCCGATCGTAATGTAGATTACATTCTTAAGCCCTTGCGCACAACCGTAAGTCATTTCACCCAGGCAGGCCCCATTAACATCCGTATCAAGGCCAATTGGAATCCTTAATTCCCGTTGTAAGGCCCCGACAAAATCAAAGTTACGCCAGGAAAGCTTCGGCGTAGCCAAAATGTAACCATAGGTCGATGAGGCGGGGTTTAGATCCACCGGACCAAAGGAGCCGATCCCTAAGGCTGCCAGTTTCTTCCCTTGAAAGAACTGCAGTAATTGCTGGATGGTCTCCGCCGGATCTTTGGTGGGGAAGGTGGTTTGCTCTACAATGTTACCCTCCGCTGTCCCGATCGCACATACCATTTTGGTCCCACCTGCTTCAATTGCACCGTAGATCAAGATCACTTCCTTTCCTTGGTATCATAGAGCTTTTTGCGTTGTCATTCCTAACTTTGTCCAAAGCGAGTTTGCTCTTCCGCAATGCTTAAGGGTTTACGCGGATACCCCACCAAAAGTTGGAGATTACCGCGGAGACTGTACCGGCCTAGGCAGGCGGGGAGTAAAAGAGAATCTCCGTACTGCAAAGCATAAACCTTTCCTTGATGCCGAATTTCCCCCTCTCCCGCCACTACCGTTAAGATCGTAAAAGCCTCGGGGCTTTGGGTCATGATCCGCTCGCCATCCACACGCTGATAATAGAGGGCGAAATGTTCATTTTCCAGTCCCAAAGCACTACCCGCTTTTTCTGGAGAAAGGGGCTCTGGTAGTTGCCGTCCAAACTCGATCACTTTTAAAGCCTTCTCCACGTGCAAGGGACGGGCCTGCCCGTGCTCATCCACCCGCTGCCAGTCATATACCCGATATGTAAGGTCCGAATTCTGCTGCAATTCCACGACCATAATCCCTTTACCCAGCGCATGCACTAATCCGGCGGGGATGGGATAGATTTCACCCGGCTTCACCTCTACTTCATTCAGACACGCTGCCAATTGTCCCTGTTTCAGAGCGTCCATAAAGTCTTTCTGGGTGATTTCCGGCCGGAGTCCGTAGATGATTTTCGCCCCGGGCTGGGCTTTGAGAATGTACCAAACTTCAGTTTTACCGGCGGAGCCTTCATGGATTTCGGCATACCCATCGTCCGGGTGCACTTGCACCGAGAGCATCTCCCGGGCATCGATCAACTTTAATAAGAGCGGGAAACTATTCCCCGGAGCTATTTTCTCGCCCAGCAACTCTGCCCCGTAAACACTAGCCAGTTCTGTCAGGTATTTTCCCCGGAGAGGACCTGCGGCCACCTGACTTTCAGCTTCGTCCCGGCAACTAATCTCCCAGCTCTCGCCGATCTTAGCGCTGGGTAGATCCCGCCCCAATTCATCCCGAAGGCCGGTTCCTCCCCAGATCCGTTCCTTAAAAATTGGTTGGAAACGCAAAGGATACAGCATTCTAAAGACACCCCCATCAAACCTTAAACTTGGACATTGCCTCCACCATTTTCTCCCCCATGGCATTTAACGCGTTGGCCATTTCTCTGACTTGTTCCGCAATGGCGGTCTGTTCTTCAATGGAAGCGGTTACTTGGCCTTTTCCACATTTTCGGAAGAATTCGCCGCTTTCCTTTGAATTCCTTTTAAGAGATCTTCAATAGCCAGAAAGAGGTTACCAAAGGCAACCTCTTTCCGTGGGAATATCCCTTGCGCGGTATTAGTTAATTATGGGATGCTCGAATTTTATAGCGTATCCTTGGTCAGGACGGAGACTCCGGTATCAACATAAGCGGCACCAGGGCTTTTCCCTTCCAAGACGGCAACGGCGGCTTTGATTCCTTTATAACCCATAACATCTGGATTCTGTGCCATAGTTGCCAGCAGATGACCTTCTTTAATCAATTGCAGAATGGTGTTGGATTTGTCAAAACCAATTCCGATTACCTTCCCGCCTGCCTCTTTAATCGCGTTGCCTGTTCCAACCGTGCAACCTTCGTTTGCTCCGAAAATGCCGACTACCCCTTGGGTGATGTAGTTGGCGGCAATATCTTTGGACCGCGCCGCGTCCCCTTCACTGTACTGGGTCTCTAGAATTTGAAATGCTGTTCCTTTAAAGGCTGCTCTGAAACCATTTTCCCGCTGGACAACTGAGGCGGTAGCCGCGTTCACATTGACCACCCCAAGCTTACCTGAGGTAATTCCCTTGTTGACCAACGCCTTCTTCAATTCTTGACCAGCTTTATTCCCCGCCGCTTCATTATCGGTGGCGAGCGTCTGTTCTCCCGGATAGTCCGCCGGTGAATCCACGTAGATAATTTTGACCCCAGCCGCAGTGGCCTCTCTTAATGCCGAGGTAACGGCAGTCGGGCCATTGGCAGCCAGTAAAATAGCATCGGCACCACCGGCGATTGCGTTGTTGATCGACTCGATCTGTTTGGCATCATCTTTGACATCCGGTGCCAGCCAGCGGTAGGTTACATTGCCCAGTTCACTAACGGCTTTTTTAGCTCCCGCGTCCACCGTCACCCAGTGCTGATCCATCTGGTCCATGGTAATAAGGAAAATCCGGTACTTACTAGCTCCACTCGCATATCCGACGAGACTAAGTAGCAAAACGATACACAACACTACTCCAAGTAATTTCCTTTTCATCCTTTAAACCTCCCTTTTTATTAGCCAGAATCGCATAATTACCAAATGCCAACATTTTAATGGGTAGTAATTATGCAACCCTATTTATTAAAGCACAAGCTTATGCCTTATGCTTTAATCCGATAGAAGTGGTCTTTCCGGTGCCGACCTTTCCTGTCCCGACTTTCTTATTCTGTCTGACCACGAGGTCAAGCAGGACGGTGATAATGACAATCACCCCAATGACAATATTCCTGATCGCAACGGGAGCGCCGGCAAATTGAAGTCCATTCTGTAAAACTCCCCAGACCGATGCACCAATCACGGTCCCAAGCAGAATGCCTTGACCGCCCAGGGTGCTGACTCCACCAATAACGGAGGCGGCAACGGCATAGAGTTCATAACCATTTCCCGCATCCATGGTCCCCATCCCACTGGTAGCAGTGGTAATCAAGCCGACGGTAGCAGAACAAAAGGCGCTCACCAAATAAGCTTTGGTCACCGTACTGGAGATGTTGACGCCGGAAAGATGGGCGGCGTGCATATTACTCCCCACCGCGTAGAGATGCCGACCGGTACGCGTCCTACTCAGTAAGAAGTTGAAAACCAGCCAGATGACGATGGTGATCCAGATGGTGTTAAACAAACCTAGCGTTTTCCCATAGTAAAAGAAATTCATGAACCCTTCTGCCGCTTCACCGATGGAATCGGTATTGTAATTGTTGTTGACAATCTGAGCGATCCCCCGGGCAATCGTCATCGTCCCCAAAGTCGCAATAAAGGCGGGTAGTTTTGCTTTGGAGATCAGTTTACCATTTAAGAGCCCGATCAGCAGACAAGCCAGATAGGTGATGATCACGGCAACCCAGGGATTAACGCCCTTTGTCATCAACGTTGCCGAAGTCATACAGCTCATACCAACCACCGACCCGATGGACAGATCAATATTACCGGTAATCAAGACATAGGATTGACCAATCCCCGTTAATAAGGTTGGGGCAATCTGCCGCAACAGATTGGAGATATTACGCCCAGTCAGAAAGTACGGATTTAATAAAGCAAAGACGATAACCAGTGCCACCAAGCCAATGGTGACAGTGATCACCTGCCCCATCCCTCTTTTTGCCAAGATCCGTTTCAGTTTGCCTTGTTTTTTCTTGTTTTCCATTTCCCGCTCTCCCCCATTTTCTTAAGGCTAATCAATTTTTTTCTCGAATTTAGTGGCAGATGTTAAAATAACATCCTGCGTCGCGTCTTTTACATCCAACTCTTTAGTGATTTTGCCATCGGCCATCACCAGAATGCGGTCACTGATCCCGAGAATCTCCGGTAATTCGGAAGAAACAAATAAGACCCCGATCCCCTGTCGTTTTAGATCATTCATGATCTCATAAATCTCAACCTTCGAGGCAACGTCGATCCCCCTGGTTGGTTCATCAAACATGACCACTTTAGAATTGCGCGCCAGCCACTTACTGACAATCACCTTCTGCTGATTTCCACCGGACAAGCTATCGGCGCGGGCTTCCACGCCAGCCATTTTAATGTCAAAATTCTGTACTGATTCTTCCACAATCTCGTTTTCTTTTTTGGGATTGACGACGCCCCATTGGGAAGCAATTATATCCAGGTTGGGTAGGGCGATATTCTCTCTCACACTGAGGGCGGTACATAAACCGTTTTTCGCCCGGTCTTCCGGGACCAGGACCAGACCGGCTTTGATCGCATCGAGGGGCCTTTGGATCTTGACCTCTTCCCCCTCAATAAAAATTTGCCCGGATTCCTTCGGGTCCGCGCCAAAGATAGCCCGGGTGGTTTCGGTGCGCCCGGCGCCCATTAAGCCGGCAATACCCAAAATCTCGCCTTCATAAAGGGAAAGGTTAATATCCCTCACCATCCGTCCGGCATTGAGATTTTTTACTTCAAATATTTTTTTGCCGACCTTCTCTTTAACCCGCGGGTATTTCTCCGTGATCTCCCTCCCTACCATATAAGAGATGATTTCACTAAGGGTGGTCGCGGCAAAATCCATACTGGTAATCTGTTTTCCATCCCGCAGGATCATCACCCGGTCCACAATATGTTGCAGTTCTTCCAAGCGGTGCGAGATGTAGACGATGCCACATCCTTGCGCTTTTAGCCTTTTGATAATGGCAAACAAATTATTAATCTCTTTCGAGGTCAAGGCTGAAGTCGGCTCATCCATAATTAATATTTTGGCGTGGATTGACAAGGCTCTGGCGATTTCCACCAATTGTTGTTTCGAAACCGATAAATCACCCACCAGTGTTTCAGGGTTAATCTCAATTTCAAATTTTTCTAGAATTTTGCGGGCTTCGGCATTCATATCTTTGTCCGAGAGGATTCCCTTGGCGATTAATTCTCGCCCAAGGAATATATTCTGGGCCACAGTTAGATGGTCACACAGATGTAGTTCCTGATTAATCGTGGCAATGCCCATTCTCTGGGCGGTAACTGGGGATAGATGACTGACCTTTTTCCCCAAGATTTTCATAGTCCCTTCATCCTTGGTATATACTCCGGATAAGATCTTCATCAAGGTAGACTTTCCGGCGCCGTTTTCGCCCAATAGCCCAAGCACTTCTCCGGATTTTAGGGTAAATGAAACCTGATCAAGAGCCTTTACTCCGGGAAAGCTTTTGCTAATCTTCTCTAATTCGACAATGTACTCATCCATAAAAAAAGTCCCCCTAATTCAAATTACCTTGTCGCTCTTTGTCTCCATCCTACCACGATTTATCCATTCAGATGGTAGAGCTTCCTTAGAATTAGGGGGACTATTATTAGAAGTTTGAAACAAAATAGTAAGGAATCAATCCACTCCTTTCTCTGCTTCAATCATATAGGATGCCACAAACTCTTCTGCGTTTTTGCCAGATACCCAGCTTTTAATGATCTCTGCGCTGTTTTCCTTAGGAATCATGCGGATGTTTATAAAGCCAGCATTTTTAAGCATATTTTCGATATTTTCCCCATACTCAGCTCCAGCAATACAGCCAGCCACACTAGTATGATCGTTTTTTATAGATTCCGGTATTTCTGCTGTGGCGACTATATCTGAGATCGAAATTCGCCCACCAGGTTTAAGCACCCGATAAGCTTCATTAAAAACCTGTTGCTTTTCTAAAGCCAAATTAATCACACAATTTGATATTATGACATCAACTGCCTCATCGGCCACCGGCAAGTGCTCAATTTCCCCCAAGCGGAATTCAACATTTTTATAGCCACTTTCTTCAGCATTTTTTCTGGCCAATTTAATCATTTCCGGTGTCATATCCACGCCGATAACAAACCCCTTTTCACCCACCTGCCTCCTGGCCAAGAAGGAATCAAATCCTCCTCCGCTACCTAAGTCAAGCACTACTTCACCTTCTTTAAGTGCAGCAACAGCAATTGGATTCCCACATCCCAAACCCATGTTGGCTTCAATCGGCGCATCATCAAGGTCGCTTTCAGAATAACCGATCTTTAAAGATGAATCCTTAATATTTAACTGAGGGCCACTACAACTGCAACCTCCGCTACAGCATCCTCCTTTAGAGCCTTTCAGAGCTACCTCAGTATAATTTTTCCTGATCGATTCTCTAATATCTTCTTTGTTGTTCAAAATGCTTAACCCCCCCCGCTTACCCTCTGACCTTTTGCAAAATCTTTACAACCTCATCAGTCTTGAGGACTTTGCCGTAAGCAACTACTTTGCCGTCGACCACTAAGGCCGGGGTGGTCATTACACCATAGGCCGCGATCTGGGAAAAGTCGGTCACATGGTCGATGTCCGCATCCATACCCAGTTGCTCAAGGGCTGCTTTCGTCGCCGCCTCAAGCTGATTACATTTTGCACAACCGCTTCCTAGGATCTTAACGGACGCACCCTTGGTCTTTGCGGCCTCGGCCTTTGCCATACTCTCTGCGTCGCAATTGCCGCCACAGCAGCATGAAGAAGTCTCAACCTTTTTATTTCTGTTACCAAACAAAGCCATAATAATCTCTCCTTTATACTGTAATTATGATTTTACAAAGCATTTAAATTACCAAGGCCTGGATCACATTGAAAAAGTACCCCACGATGATGATACCGACAGCGCAAACAGCAATGAACAGTGCCAGCAATTTAGGTTTTATTGCTTTACTTAGCATAATCAGTGATGGCAGAGATAAGGTAGTAACTCCCATCATGAAGGACAGCACAACACCAAGTTGCGCCCCTTTACTTAATAAGGCTTCGGCAATGGGAATGGTACCAAAAATGTCGGCATAAATGGGAATACCGATAATAGTAGCCAAGGGAACAGCCAAGGGATTACCGGTACCTAAGACATTTTCAACCCAAGATTGTGGAATCCAGTTATGGATCCCAGCACCTATTCCGACCCCTACCAATATATAAGGAAATACCTTTTTGAAGGTCTCAATTACCTGTTCTTTGGCAAAATCCAAGCGGTCACGCCTGGTCAAGTCAGGAGCTTCAATGTCAACGCTCCCCCCTCTGGAAATAAAGCTCTCGACATACTTATCCATATGCAGTTTTTCAATGATGGTACCACCGACAATGGCGATCACTAGGCCGAGCACCACATAGAGAATGGCCACTCCTGTTCCGAAAATGCTCATCAAAAGAACTAACGACCCCAAGTCAACCATAGGAGAAGAAATTAGAAAGGAAAAAGTTACCCCTAACGGTAGTCCTGCGCTGGTAAAGCCCATAAACAACGGAATGGACGAACAGGAACAAAAAGGTGTCACCGTTCCCAGCAAAGCAGCAACCGTATTCGCGCCAATTCCATGAAAACGCCCCAGGATTTTTTTTGTCCTTTCCGGTGGAAAGTAACTCTGGATATAAGAAATAATAAAAATCAATGAACAAAGCAGCAGCGTAATCTTAATGACGTCGTAGATAAAAAACTGGACACTAGCTCCCCAACGATTACTGATATCTAACCCTAGAGCCGATAGTCCGCTTCCGATCACCTCATTTAACCACTTCATCCCGAGAATTTGGTTCTGAAAAAAGTTCCATAGGGATTTTATTACTTGCATTGCTGAATAACCTCTCTTTCAGAAATTTAACAGGACATGTATCCACTTTTTTCGATTTAACGTGCCGACAAAAAGCCATCTTGATGCATAGATGGCCCTCCACTACTTGCAGCATATGCTTTTCTCTGCCACCGTATTTGGCGTGGTGAGCGCCTGCAAAAGTGCCGTCGCTTCCGCGCTACCTTTTTCGCTTATTGTGTAGTACATCCATTTACCCTCTGGCCTGTTATCCACGATCCCCGACTCGCAGAGGATTTTCATGTGATAGGAGAGCGAAGACTGTGGCATCTCAAGCTCTTCCATCAGGACACAGGCACATTTTTCGCCACTCCGGAGCAGTTCAAGGATGCGTAACCGCTTTTCGTCGCAGAAGGCTTTGAAGACCTTGGTCTGTTCCTCGTAAGCGACCGACATCTTCTCACCTCATATCTAAATTACTTGATATAATCTAGATTACACCCCAAATCTGTTTTTGTCAATCTGAATTCGCAAAGTTAATCCTACCCCCTTGGGGGGCCAACTTTCCGTCTTCCAGGATCAAAAGGCGATCGGTAACCGTTAAAGTATCAGAGATGCTGACTGCCAGGATGACCACGGCAAGCTCTTTTTCCTTAAACATATTGATCAATTGGATGATCCGGCCGCGTAAGTACATATCCGCCTGGGAGAATGGTTGCATAATAAAAACTACCTCCGGACTATAAAGCAACAACCGGAAATAGACCAAATTATAGAGGGATTGCATTTCCAATCCCCACAGGTCCGGCGCCTCAATCTCCACTCCCGCCAAGTTCCTGTATTCTTCCTTGATACTGTTTAAAACCTTCTTCCCAATGATCCTGCGGTCCAGTTTTCGATCGAGCAAAAAAGTGAGGTTTTCCAAGTAGGAAAGGTTGAAAAATAAGGATTTTTGGACGGGATTCTCCGGGATGTAAGCTACTCCGTCCGGTAATAAATTTCTTTTCTGGGTGAAGGGAATTGCTCTGCCATCCACAATTAGCTTTCCGCTACGGGGTTTGGCATAACCGCTAATGATCTCCGCCAGATCCTGAATGCCCCGGTTATCCATGTCCAAAATCGTCAGGCACTCCCCTTTTTTTACGGAAAAATTAAGCGCCTCTAAGTTGGCGGTGGACAGTTGGTGACACTTGAGGATCCCTACGTGGTTGTTTTGTTCGGAAACCGTAGGCGGGTGGGCAAAGGTAAGCATGTAGGGCTCTAAAACTGCAGTAGAAAATTCCTTAGCCGAAATCACCTTGATGATCCGGCCTTTTTCAAATAAGGCGACCCGCTGGCAGATTTTGAACGCCTCTTCATGATGGTTGGCAATGTAGAGAAAGGAGAGGCCTTGTTTCGTATAGTGGACTAAAAGTCGTTGAAAATAAGATAATTCGTCGATACTTAAAAAATTGGAGAGTTCGTTGAGGATAATCAATTGGGCCCCATTCAGCGCCGCCCGGATCAATTCAATGATGGCCTTTTCCAGAATGGACAGCTCAGACACATATTCTTCAATTTCAATTACAATCCCCAGTTGTTTGAGCAAGGCCGCGGTTTCCTGCCGTAGTCTGCGGTTATGGATAATAAAATCATGGAAGGTCTGATTTAAGACACCAATATTATCAGTCACCTTCAAATCTTCAATCAGATTAGTATCCTGTTCCAGCAGAGATACTCTGTTTTTGGACATGCTGCTATGCTCATAGTAGTTCACCAGTTGATCGTCGAAATACACCCGACCAAAATGCAGGGGTACGTTTTGGAGGATTAACTCAATCAACTGGCTTTTCCCGTGATTGTCCAGGGGGATTAACCCCATAATTTCTCCTTTGAAAACATTGAAATTGATATTATCCAGATAGGTAATCCCATTGACTTTTCTGATCACATTTTCGATTCTTAAGATCTCTTCCTTCATCGTCAGCTCCTTTAGGGGCTTTTTAGAGAATTAGGGGCAAACTGATCTCCACATCTGTCCCCGCCCCGGCTTTGCTGTACAAATAAATCCCATATTCATCACCAAAGAGCAGTTTGATCCGGTTATTGACATTAAGCAGGGCAATGCCGCCTGTTTCTTTATCCTTTTTGATATAGGTGAGGGAAGCTCCGCGCAGTTGATCATTGAGCCGATGCACATGTTCCTCCGCCATCCCGACGCCGTTATCAGAGACGGTAATCAGGAGCCTGCTGGGGGTGGCTAGGACCTTCAAGGTAACCAAACCCTTACCCATTTTGGGTTCGATTCCGTGGAAAACGGCATTTTCCACAATGGGCTGGAGCGTGAGCTTGGGAATTTTCGCGTGGAAGATTTCCGGATCATGGTCCTCTGGGCTTTCGATCTTAAATTCGATTTTCTCGCCAAAGCGAAACCGCTGGATCGTACAATAGGTTTCCACATTGACAATTTCCTCTTCTAAAGTAGCCAGTTTATCCATGTCAGAGATGGTATAGCGGAAAAAGGTCTCTAAGGCCTCAGTCATATTGGCGATGATCTCAACGCCCTCAATCAAGGCTTCGCTTCTGATCCCTTCCAGGGTGTTATAGAGAAAATGCGGGTTAATCTGATTCTGCAAAGCCAGATATTCGGCGTGTTTTTTCGAGCCTTCAATCAATTCCTTGGTATCAATAATCTCCCTAAACTTTTGCATGGCTAGGAAGAGTTCATGATTAAAATGGATCCGTAAGTCAAAGACTCCTTTAAAGATATACCCGTCGGCAAACAGCCGTAAGGTCTTATTACTTTCATGATAGGGGATGTAGATCCAGCGGTAAGTCACATAAAAAACAGTGGCGAGCAAAAAAGCAAATAAGAACACCAAAAGATAGGTTCCCTGCTTGAGCGCAAAAGGAACAAAACAAAAAAATAAGGTCATCAGTAAGATCACCATTAGTAGAAAAACCAGGAAGATTCGGTCCATCAAATAAAAGCCTTTTTTCCGGTGCATTAGCCTCTCCTTGCTCGTGCCCTACGCGAATAATTTCCGGAATTCATTGGGTTTTAAACCCGTATGTTTGATAAATAACTTCGTAAAATACTTCACATCATTATAGCCCACCATCAGACAGACATCTTGGATTCTTAGACCCTGCTCTTTCAAGAGTTCTTTCGCCTTTTCCATTCTAACCTTGGAGAGATATTCCACAAAAGAGGTTCCGGTTTCTTTCTTGAAAAAGCTGCTGAAATAGGAGGAATTAAACCCTAGATAGGAACCTAAGTCCTCCAAAGTGATATTTTTCATGTAATTTTGTTCGATATACATTTTAGCCTGTTTGATCTGACTGACGTTCTTTTGGCTTTTATCCGCCATCAGTTTTGACAAGGAGCCCGTGATCTGGTCAGTCAGTTCCTGAAAAAGTTGATCCAGGGCATAACAATTGTCGATGGCGTGCTCAAGCGTGGTTTGCTCGTAGGTTGCATCCTCGATCTTAAGCTGACTATTTCTCATGGTGATATAGTAGGTATTCCCCACTTCCCGGACCAGCCTTTTTATTTCAGAACCACTGACTTGTTGCCTGCTTAAATCCTCCTTCAGACCATTGATGACTTTTTTGATCTCAGTGTGATCTACTAATTCCACTGCTTTGGTGAATCTTCTGGTAAATTCATAATAACGATCAGCGTTGAAGATCGCTCCGGTTGGCGCTTGGGAAAACTCGATGATCCGCCCCACTCCCTTCAAGATCCGATCATCGATTGCACCTTGGGCCGCTGTAATCGAGGTGGTAATCGCTTTTAACTCCGTAACTTCGGTACCATACCCAATCGTGACCATCAAACCAAAAGGAATTAACCGGCCTTTGTACTCATTCAAAAGCTTGACGAAAACCGCTTCAAGCTTTGCTTTTTCCTCCGGTGCATAATTGATTAACACCACTATACTACTATTACTCAGAACGATCTCCGTCTCTACCGTCACTTCCGACAAAGCGGTCAGCAGCGTTTCGGTGAGCTGAGCGCTGATCTCATCCGTGCTTGGCTTCGCCTCACCCTGGCCGTCAATTTTGATGATCATGACGCGGAAGCATCCGTCCTGAAAATGAAAATAGTAATTCTGGTTGATCTCCGCTAAAGTGTTTTCGGGGAAACCCTCCTCCGGAAATAAGAGGAGATTATGGAGAAAAGACCTTCTGATTTTCCCGACGTCCTTTTTAATGCTCTGATACTCTTGCTCTAAACTACTGTGCCTGGTTTTCGCTTTTAAGGCTTCCTTCACCCGATGCAAGGCCTTTAACAAGCTGTCTTGATTGATCGGTTTACACAAATAGTCCTTAACCCCGTACTCGATAGCCTTCTGGGCATAAGCAAACTCTTCATAGCCACTGATGATGATAAACTCGAGTTTTTCATTGATGGCTTTGGCTTTCTCGATCAGCTCCAACCCATCATAACCGGGCATGCGGATATCAGTAATGACCAGATCCGGATGGGCTTTTTCAACCAAGCCAAGCGCATCAATGCCATTATCGGCGATCCCTACGATCTCCATTCCAAGCTCTTCCCAATTGATCAGATGCTCAATCAGCTTGCAGATTCGAGTTTCATCATCCGCTATGATTACTCTAATCAACAGCTTCACTCCACTTCCTAACTTACCTGGTCGGGATTAACCCCGCCTTTATTAGTTGGGCCTCCACTTCCTGGTCTGGAAGCAATCGCTCGTATTGCCCCAGCCCAATTGCAGGCTTGGTTTTGCCATGGTAATCACTACCCCCGGTCAGCATAAGCTTGTAAGCCAATCCTTGCTGATAAAAATAGGCGGCACTCTCCCGCGAGTGATAACTACTGCCTACTTCCACCCCATCCAACCCCGACTGGGCGAGCTCGGCAAACAAACCATGGTTTTTGGCCAGGTTAGCACCGGGATGCGCCAGAACCGCTCGACCGCCCGTCCCATGGATTATCTTAATGGCCTCTGAAAATTCCGGATAGTTTATTTTGACATAACCAGGTTTACCCTGCGCGCAAAAATCCCAGTAAAAATTGACTAAGGGATTATCGCTTCTGGCCCCACCGGGGCGGTAGGGCTTCAGTAATTCGTGCTCAAAATACTCCGCTTTATTCAAAAGCGCTTCGGCGAATTTCTCCCCTGTCCAGATCTGGCCCCAAACACCTCCGTGGTCAAGGGCATCCAATTCGGCCGCTGTAACGTTAAACCCTAATTGGTTAATGCGTAATAAACGCTGTTGCGAAACTTCTTGATGTTGGCGAATGACGTTTTCTTCGATTTCAGTGAAAACAGGATCATGAAAATCAATGCCATACCCCAAAACATGCAGTTCAACCCCTTGGTAAATACAGTCTATTTCAATCCCAGGGATATATTTAATCCCCACTCGCTCCGCTGCCCTCTGTGCTTCGGCATTCGCCTTTACGGAATTATGATCAGTGATCGCCATGATCCCTAGGCCAGCCTGCCAACCCTGTTCCACCAGTTGTACCGGCGCAAATTCCCCGTCCTCGCTGTGCAGAGAATGGATGTGCAAATCAATGTAGTGTTCTTCCGTCATAACTTACCTCTTCCTTTACCCATTAATGTTTGCTAATATGAGCGCATCCGTACTACTGGTTTTCTTCCTGAATTACTTTAATAATAAATGGTTTTACACCCGGTAAATCTGTCTTTATAATCTCCCAAACAATTGAATCATCAACCCCAAAATATTCATGAATTAAAATATTTCTTAAGCTAATCATCTTCCTCCATGGGATTTTGTTATATTTATTTCTAATTTCTTCCGGTACGTTCTTAGATGCTTCTCCAATAATCTCAAGGTTTCTTATCACAGCATCAACTACCAGCTGATTTTGATGAAAATTATCATAATCCATATTATCCGTATAAGAATCGATGCGGGTTATCGATTCTATTATGTCTTCGAGCGACATAATATATCTTTTCTTCATTGATATTGTACCTCACTCAATATCTCTTCTTTCATGTAAGGCTTTAGTGCATTCTTAGTTACTAAATCTATGGGTTTGTTAAACATTGATTCCAAGTACTCCTTTAATTCTAAAAATTCAAAACCAACGGGTCGATTGAATTCAACCAAAATATCAATGTCACTATCATTAGTTTCTTCATTTCGCGCATAGGATCCAAATATCCCAATCTTTTTTACATGATATTTCTCAGCTAAATAGGCTTTTTGTGCTCTTAATGTTTTTTCTATATCTTCACGTCTCATTGTCATCACCTCACACTTACGCGTCTATTATAACCCATTTATTTCACAAAAGAATCAAAATTGCCTGTCCCTTTCCACTGAGGGTAAAATTATTACTCTTTAAATCGATCTAAACCAACTGGTTTTCTGAGAGCTGTTCACAAAACCAGTTTGGAGGATTTAACTAGTAAACTATAGAATTTATTTGAAAATATGATATTGAAAGGAGATTACCATGATCAAAAGTGATTTTTCGTACGGGAAGATTTTTGTTCTAGGTCTGGGTTTTGGCGTT